>Ga0209194_1000095_pt1 | contig 80924 bp, 70 predicted proteins | sample COGITO_mtgs_1004_FD_184787 | JGI IMG/M metagenome (GOLD analysis project Ga0209194, IMG submission 184787) | Pelagic marine microbial communities from North Sea - COGITO_mtgs_100413 (SPAdes) (version 2) | ecosystem: Environmental > Aquatic > Marine > Epipelagic ... | reverse complement strand
TCCAACATCTCGTAGCGACTATTCTTTCCTGTGCGCTTGTCCGGTAACGTTGACAGCGTTGCTCGAAATGAATCTACTACCGTGGCAAAGCTGCCTTGCGTCATTGACTGAGCCTGATGCCACTTCTCCACAATAGGCGCACAGCAGACTATTGAATAGTCATTCCTCATAATGAGAACTGCTGACCGTCTTAAAGAAATCGGCCAATCTGTTCTTAATCTGTTCTACGCCACCCTCATTGTCAGACTCAATGTTTAGCGGCAGCACCGGGTCGTGCAGAGAGAGCCGCAGCAAAAACCAGCCGCGATCGCAAGCCACCCGTATTCCCTCATAGTTATCCGACACTAGCTTCCAATCGGGCTGTTGGTTTACAAAAGCCTCCAAGCTCTGAATCACCTTCTCTCCATGCGCTTTAAAGTCATCGGTCAAAATCTTTAGCCGATACTCCTCACTCTCAGCCGGTTCTTTTAAGTCGGCGATCAAATCCGTCAGCACCTTCCCAGACTGCTTGGCCCGCGCCAGTTCTACCAGCAGCTTACTCACCAAATAAGCACCATCGTCTAGAAAATAGTTCTCCTTCATCGCGCCGTGCCCAGAGGTCTCAATCGCTAGCCAAGACGCTTGCCCCTGCTCGTTTAGCCGCACCGCCTCATTAATCACGTTCTTATAGCCCCGCTTAAATCGGTGATGAACCCCGCCTAATCCAGTGATAAATTCCGCCAACCCGTTTGAAGTAATTGAGTCCGTCACAATCGTAGAGCCTGGATGCTCTCGCAGCACCACCGCCGAGATCAGCGCAATCAGCTTGTTTCGATTGAGTTCCATACCCTGCGGATCGACCGCTGCCGAGCGATCTACATCCGTATCGAAGATAATCCCAAAGTCCGCTTTGTTCTCTAATACGGCATTGCAAATAGCCGCCATCGCTTCTGCGTTCTCCGGGTTAGGAATGTGATTAGGAAAATTGCCATCTGGCTCTAAGAATTGGCTGCCGCTAATGTCTGCGCCTAGCGGTTCGAGCACCTTGCTAGCATAGAAGCCGCCTGCCCCATTGCCCGCATCTACCACAATATGTAAGCCAGATAAAGGCGTATCGTACTGCTGTGTATCGTTTACGTCCTGTCGAATCTGTTGAACTAGCCCGTCTGCATAGACAGAAACAAAGTCTTTTTCTACAAACTCTCCTTTTTTTGAGGCATATTGAAAGACGTTCGCGCTGGCTAATTGAAGAATCTCGGTAATATCTGGTTTGTTCAATCCACCTTTGGCCGTAAAGAATTTGAAGCCGTTACGATTGAACGGGAGATGGCTGGCGGTAAGCATGATGGCCCCGTCGCATTCGTAGCCTGCGGTGACGGTGCTCATAAACATCGCGGGGGTAGAGGCGATCGCAAAATCCAAAACATTCGCGCCCATTGCCCTCATCCCATTGGCTAATCCATCTCGCAGCGCTGGCCCCGAGAGCCGACTGTCTCGCCCGATTGAAACAACTAGCTCTGTAGGCGCCTTGTTAGTGCTAGTGGCCAACCAGCTAATAAAGGCGCGGCCTAGCCGGTAAGCCACTTCTGGCGTCAGATTCACGGCTTCATCTGGCACCCCTTCTAGCGCGATGCCGCGAATATCTGAGCCATTTTGTAACCGCTGCCAATCTTGAGACTCCGATGTCATGGGTTTCTCCTGTAAACGTCAGACCGACTGTAAGGGTTTGCTAGATTGGGTAAACCATAGCAAACGATGCGTCCTCACGACCCATTCGCTAGGGCGACTTTGGCAAAGCCTACCTCGCTCCAGACCAGGACAACCGCAACAAACGCTGCGTCGTCAAACGCTCTAACTACGTCAGCGCCAACCCTGCCAGCATCCAAAAATCCAAGTTCATTGAAGCCGAGCTAGCGGAAAGAAATAAACCATATCAAACGGATGATAGCTCTAGCGACCACCGGCTCGCAATCGGCATTCGCCAGCCCATGCCAAAGGCTCTGTCAGTCACTTTCAATATGGGGGGAGCCTGTCTACGTTTGAACTCTGCGCGAGTCAGCAGTCGCACCACCTGTTTTACGGTTGCGGCTGAATGCCCCGCCGCAACAATCTCATCGGCAGACTGTTGCTTTTCTGTGAGTCGCTCTAGAATGTCGTCTAACGTATCGTAGTCGGGCAAAGAGTCCTGATCCATTTGCCCAGGCTTTAGCTCGGCGCTCGGCGGCTTGGTAATGATGTTCTCAGGCATCATTTCGCAGTCTCTATTTAACCAGCGACAAAGCGAATACACGCGGGTCTTAGGGACATCTGCAATCACGGCTAGTCCACCATTCATATCACCGTATAGCGTACAGTAACCCACGGCCATTTCTGATTTGTTGCCAGTAGAGAGCAGTAAGTGGCCAAATTTATTAGCGATCGCCATCAGCACATTACCGCGAATGCGAGACTGCAAATTCTCTTCGGTCACATCGCTGTTAGTGCCGGTAAATAGCGCATTTAACGTTTGATCGTAGCCGTTCATCAGAGTGCCAATGGGAACGGTTTTGGTGCTGATGCCCAAGTTTTTCGCGAGCGCTTCGGCGTCGCTAATGGAGTGATCGGAGCTATAGGGAGAGGGCATGAGAACGCCCAAAACATTGCTAGGGCCAAGGGCTTCAGCTGCGATCGCACTGACCAAAGCCGAATCTACTCCGCCGCTGAGCCCAATTACCGCCTGCTTAAAACCGCACTTTCGCGCATAGTCCTTTACGCCTAGCACGAGCGCTGCCCAAATTTCCGCGTCCTCCTGATCAGGAGAAACTTTAATCTCTCCTAGTTTCAAATCCTTCTTCTTCGTGTCAAACTCTACCATCTGCAAGTCTGTTTCAAACGCAGCAGCGCGGCTAACTAGCTCGCCTTTGGCGCTGTAGGCTACGCTCTGCCCACCAAAAATCAAATCGTCGTTGCCCCCCACCTGATTGACATAGACAATTGCGCAGTGATCCTCTTTAGCGGCGTGGGCGATCATGTTTTCTCGCAGCACCTGCTTCTTCGCGGTAAAAGGAGAAGCCGATAGATTAACCACTAAATCGACACCCGCCTTAATCAGCTCTTTAGTCGGGTCTACTGAGTAGGTGCGCTTTCCCCAAAAGGCTTCGTTATTCCAAAGATCTTCGCAGATCGTAACGCCGACTCGCACCGGTCCTGTGGATGACTCGTAGGTAAAGCGATTGGCCGTTGTGCCCGACTCAAAGTAACGGTCTTCATCGAACACGTCGTAGGTAGGCAGCAGGCGCTTATGAAAAACCTCTTTTACTTTGCCGGCTTCTATTAGGGCCATACTGTTAAAAATTGGCTTTTCGCCCTGGCTCGCGGCGGCGCTGTTGTCTTCGGCAATACCTATTAGCGCTACCATTTCAGGCGGCATCTTTTGGGCCAGTTCTTCTACTTGCCGCTTCATCTGCGCGATAAAGCTAGGCCGCATTAGCAAATCGCGAGGCGGATAGCCGCACAGAGAGAGTTCTGGTGTGAGCAAGAGATCTGCGCCTGCTGCTGCGGCTTGTTGAGCAACCAAAAGAATACGCTGAGCATTGCCCGAGAGGTCGCCGACGGTGGGATTAATTTGTGCGATCGCAATTTTCATAAGGTCTTTTGCTCTGTTTCTGACCGAGAATGATGGGATATAAAACGGTAAAATTAAAATAACAAAACTAAAACAACTTAAAAGCTAGAAAAGAAGCTAGAACAACCTACAAAAAGACCATCGGCCTGTCTTTTAGCGGCTCAAACGCCTCCGCATCGAACCGATAAAGGCTAGCAGGCCGCCCTGCGCCGCGAGAGGTTTTAACCCCGGTATCTTTTAAAATTCCGAGCTTTAGCAGCCGCGTTCGAAAGTTCGAGTAATCCGAAAAATCTTCTCCTAATACGGTGGCATATAGCTGATAAACATCGCTTAGCGTAAAGGTTTCGGGCAGCACGTCGAAGGCAACCGGGCTATATTCCAGCTTGTTGCGCAGCCGCCGATAGCCATAGGCTAAAAGCTCGTTATGATCGAAGGCGAGTTCCGGTACGCGGCTCAGCGGATACCAGGCAATCCCGCTGACGCCATCGGCAATGAGCGCGGTATCTTCGTACCGTACGAGCGCAAAGTAGCTCACTGAGAGGTAGCGGACGTTATAGGCAGCTTGAGATTCGCGGGGATCTCGGTGGGGGCCACCAAAGGTAAAAAGTTGTTCTAAATAAAGGTTGTTAACGTGGATTTTCTCAGTTAGAACTCTATCGGCAGTGGCCTCTAAAGACTCTCCTTCTCTAACCAGCGCACCAGGCAGGCTCCAGTAGTCGCTATAGGGATCTTCGTGACGCATCACGAGCAGTAGCAGCAGGCGGTTTTGCTCGGTATCTACTGAAAAGATAACGGTGTCTACCCCTACTTTAAAGTCGGCCAGCTTGTGAGATAAAGATTGGCTAGCTGCTGTCATGGGTTGGGTGGCAAAAGGATGAGTGACCACTGGATTTTACCGGTTTGACGGGGTTTGGATAGGAGCAGTTTTGGCCGAGGTAGAGCAGGGGTAGAGGTTTCGCGCGGCCACGTAGTCGCGGATAACGGGCGGCAAATCGGTGGGGACTTCGTTGCAGCGGCTTTGGCGGTAGCGGCTAGAGGCAATGTCGTGCTGGTTGGGCGGATGGGCGATCGCCACGCTAGCCACCTGCTGCAAAGCGGAAAGAGCTGGCCCCGAGACGGTATAGCCAGGACGCGGAAACACCAGAATTTCCACCTGGCTAAATATCTCTTCAGCTTTGTACCATTTAGGCAGCTGAGCGATCAGATCTGCGCCTACAACAAGGCTAAACTGAGCGTTTGGCCAGATCTTCTGGGCGCGGGCAATCGAGTGAATGCTATAGCGATCGCTCAATTCCTGATGTACGCTCACCTTCTCCCTGTCTGCAAGGGTATCGATCATCAGCCGCAGCATTTGAGCGCGATCGCCCAGCGGAGATTGATCTAGCTTGTAAGGATTATCAGCCGCCCATACGGCGACGCCGTCAAATTCGTGAGCTAGCCAGGTCAGAATGCCTTGATGACCCCGATGCGGCGGATCGGCGCTGGTGCCAAATAGGGCAATGCGAGGGGCAGGTCTCCAGGGATTGAACATAAGTCGTCGGTGAGTGAAATCGGTGAGTGAGGTGGTCGTAAGAATTACGAATGCTTTCGAGTGCTTTGGGTGAGGTTTTCTAGGCCGTGAGAAAGGGTGACGCTCAGCGGAATCGGAGACTGTAGGGTGGTGACGGATGAGGGAAGCTGGCGAACAGTTTGAGCGGTGCGCTGAGCGATGGTCTCTAAGCTTTCGGCGGGAGAAAGACGCTCGCCCGCTCTCATGACGCGCTGAAGCAAAGGAATTTCGTTGGCGCTAGCGGCTTCAATATGCAAAGAGAGGCGATCGCTCACAATCCGATTGTCTTTGTACTGGCGGAAAATTTGCTTGCGTCCAGGATAGGTCAATTTGCCGCTCGATTCTTTCATCACCGGCTGGCTGTCGATCTCTACTAGTTTATAAACGCCGTTGACGGGATCGCCCGTTACGAGCTTGGTGCCCAGCCCATAGCCATCTATGCAGGCGTTTTCACTGCGGAGCTGTTCGATGGCATATTCATCAAGATCGCCGCTGGCAAAAATTGGAACGTTGGGCAGGTGCGATCGCACAGCTTTAGCCTCCGCCGCCAAATCGCCCGAGTCAATTCGAATGCCAGTTAGCGCCATTCCGGCTTTAACCTTTTCGCCTAGTCTCTCCGCGGCGGCTACGGTGTCGTAGGTATCTATGAGCAGCGGCGCGCCCGGAAAATAGCGGTGAAACGCGGCAAAGCTATCGTCTTCGCTACCTTCTAAAGCAGAAACGGCCATCACCAGCGCATGAGCCATCGTGCCAACCGGCTTGCGGCCTAGCTTCAGCGCGGCTAGTACGTTAGAAGTTGCATCAAGTCCGCCTGCGATCGCAGCTCTTGCCGCCCACAGCGCCCCTTGAGGGCTAAACGCTCGCCTTGTCCCAAACTCGTACAGCTTCGCCGCTGGCCCTGCCGCCTGGCGCAGTCTAGCCGCCCGCGTCCCAATCAGCGTTTGATAGTTCAGCGTATTAAGTAGGTAAGTTTCAACCAGCTGAGCCTGCCATAAAGGAGCCTCTACGCGCAGCATTGGCTCATTGGCAAAAACAGCGGTGCCTTCTGGTGCGGCCCACACATCGCCTTCAAACCGGAAGCTTTCTAGCAGTCCCCAAAAGCTATCGGGCGCGTGGCCAAAAATCTCCGTCTGCTGCAGGCGCAAAATCTGCTTTGGGCTAAAGCGGATGCTCTCCAAATACGCTAGTGCCTGCTCCAAACCCATCGCAATCAGATAGCCATAGCCTGCCGGGAGCTTGCGGGTAAATAGCTCAAAGCTGGCCGGTTTAGCGTGCAGTGCTTCGCCGGTATAGCAGGCCGACATCGTGAGCTGGTACAGATCCGTCAGCAGCCCATACTCGTCAGGGTTAACCGTCAAAGGGTCTGCAAACCAGGACTCGACTTTTGATTGAGAGATTGGTTCGGCGCGAGTCTCAGCGCTGAATGCGCCTTGAAAAGGGATTGTTTTAGCCATGAGTTTTAGCCATGAAGTTAGCAGCGCATAGGTAGAACTTTGTAGATAGAGCCTTAATGAGTCAATCGAGTGAGTCAATAGAGTGCAAAAATCTATTGGCCTTTGCCAACAACTTATGGTCATATTAACCATAATAAAAGAATCTGACCACCCTTTTTCGATGTTTATTTGGTGAAATAGAGAAAATAAATGCCGCACGGGGGGTGTTTGGCCGCTTAAAAAGCATTATCTATTTGGTAGATAGAACCAAAAAGAAGCGATTTATACAGAAGCAGTTTCTGAGAATAAGCGGCACGAAAGAGCGCTAAAGTAAGGTTTTGGTCTCTAAGCTTTTTAGTCTTTAAGCCTTGCAAGCGCGCAACGCAGCAGACGCTACCTTTTTTGCAACCGTTTTTAACGTCCTCGCCAACGCTCGATCAAGCTTTGTCAAGCTCTGAACTTTATGAAACCTGTCTCTAACGACCTGTTAGAAACCAAGTCTGCTGAACCTACCTGGATGACCATCGTGCGTTTGCTGCGCTGGGACAAGCCCGCTGGCCGATTGATTTTAATGGTGCCAGCGCTGTGGGCCGTGGTTTTAGCGACGCTGTCGGCTAATCTGGCGGGCAAGATGCCTGGACGCTTTCCTGAATGGCCTTTGCTAGGGGTGATTGTGCTAGGAACGCTAGCCACTAGTGCGGGTGGATGCGTGGTAAACGACCTGTGGGATAAAGACATTGATACGCAAGTAGAGCGAACGCGCAATCGACCGTTGGCCGCCAAAGCGCTGTCGGTAAAAGTTGGCATTGGCGTGGCGCTGGTGTCTTTTTTCTGCGCCTGGGGGCTGTCTTTTTATCTCAATCCGCTGAGCTTTTGGCTTTGTGTAGCAGCGGTGCCGGTGATTGTGCTGTATCCGCTGGCAAAGCGGGTTTTTCCGGTGCCTCAGCTTGTGCTTTCGATTGCCTGGGGGTTTGCGGTGCTCATTAGCTGGAGCGCGGTAACGGCTTCGCTGACGTTTGCGACCTGGCTACTATGGGCGGCAACGGTGCTGTGGACGCTGGGGTTTGATACGGTGTACGCCATTCCCGATCAGGCGTTCGACCGGAAGCTAGGAATTAATTCTAGCGCGCTGTTTTTTGGGGTGCGATCGCCCCAGGCAGTCGGTCTTTTCTTTCTAGGCGCAGCGCTCATGCTGACCTGGATTGGCATCGCGTTACCGCTAGGGCTGTTCTACTGGCTTTCGGTGGCAGTCGCTGCGTTTTTCTGGATGCGGCAGTATCGTCAGCTTTCGCACCGGGTGCCCTCGCCCAAAGTCTACGGCAACATCTTTCGTCAAAACGTCACCATCGGCTTCGTCTTACTAATAGGCATGACCCTCTCTAGCCTGATTGTGTCTCCTCTAATCTAGTATTCGATTCGATCGGCGATCGCCCTCCCATTCCCCCATTGCCTCATACCCATCACCTCATACCCATCACTTAATACATGTGGCTCTTTTACGCTTCGTTAACGGCTGTATTCGAGGCTTGCAAAGATGCGACGGGTAAGCAAAGCCTGAAAAGCTTAGATGAATATTCGGTGCTGTTTAGCTTCATGGCCGTAGGCGTTGTGCTACTGCTGCCAGTCCTTTTAATTACCGGCGTCCCGCCCATTCAGCCGGGCTATTGGCTAGCCGTTTTAATCGGCGGTGGGCTAAATATTCTGGCGTTTACGCTCTACGTGCGAGCGCTTAAGCTAGCTGATTTATCGCTAACGGTGCCGCTGGTAATGCTGACGCCGCTTTTTTTGCTGGTAACCTCGCCGCTGATTGTGCGGGAGTGGCCGACGCGAGCCGATGCGGTGGGCGTGGTGCTTCTCGTCGTTGGCTCCTATGTACTCAATACGCAGTCGTCGCAGGCGGGCACTAAAGCTAACTTCTGGTCGCCGCTGCGGGCGATGGCTCAAAATCCGGGCAGTCGGCTCATGCTTTGCGTCGCCTTTATCTGGAGCATTACCTCCAACTTCGACAAAATTGGCGTGGTCAATTCTTCGCCCTTGTGCTGGGCGGTCACGCTATTTACGGTCATTGCAGGTGGAATGCTCCCTTTTGTGCTGCGCCGAGAACGAGGATTAGCGCCCTTGCTCAAGCAGTGGAAGCTGTTGACGGTAACAGGCGGATTTAATGCATTTGCGATCGCCTTTCAAATGCTCGCACTCACGATGGCTCCGGTCGCGCAGGTCATTGCCGTAAAGCGGATGAGTACCTTGCTATCAGTCTTGTTTGGGCATTTCTTTTTTGGCGAGAAAGGAATGCGATCGCGCCTACTTGGCGCAGGCATTATGGTCACGGGCGTCGTGATTATGTCCTTGCACTAAAACGAGCAGCGGCTCAACCATAAATTTGTAGAGATTATCAATTTATAACGTTTAATTTTTGAAATTGCTCGATCCATCCTCGGATTCACTATAAGATGGAAAAGCAGAAATCGATATCGGTTACAGGTTTGCTTTTCAGTGTCAAAGGGTTTCCCTTGATTTTTACAGGCTTCCGTCCGACTTATCCTTCTCAATACCCTGTTTAATTTTGGAGACTACTTACATGGGCGTTTATATAGGAAACCTTTCCTATGACGTGACAGAAGCAGACCTTAACAACGTCTTTGCCGAATACGGCACTGTCAAGCGCGTCACCCTACCTACCGATCGTGAGACGGGCCGCGTGCGCGGTTTCGCTTTCGTAGACCTCGGTAGCGACGACGAAGAGCAAGCCGCCATTGACGCTTTGGACGGCGCTGAATGGATGGGCCGCGATCTTCGCGTTAACAAAGCTAAGCCGCGTGAAAACCGTCGCTAAGCTTCGGCCCGCGAGCCTTTAGCGTTTAGCTAGGCTGGCAACAATTGAATAAGCTAAAAGCCCCAGACTTCTAATAGTTTGGGGCTTTTTGGTAAGCTATAGCCTTATTAGCGCCAGCAGGCCAAAGGGCGCCGAAGGGCAAAGAGAGAAGCGACGAAGCTAGAATAGCGGTGCGCCTGCTATTTTCCACTGTGCCTGCTGTTTTCCACTGCTATTCACTGTGCCTGCTGTTTTCCATTACTATGTCCAAAAGCCTGCTCGGCACCTATCTGCGCTTTCTGCGATCGCCCAACCTCAGCGCTCCACCTATCACTATCGCCAAGCACAAAGCAGTCAAATCTATTTTGTGCCTCTACAGCGTGCATCTAATGGCGCTGCTGGTTTTGCTCGTTATTATTGGTCAAATCCCGGCAGCGCAAGATAGCAACAACTTATTAGACGCGCTAACAGACAGCCCCGTTTGGTATCTACCGGTGATGGCCATCATTGTCGCACCGCTGTTAGAAGAGTGTATTTTTCGGCTGCCGCTGCGAGCGTTTGCGCTAAATTTACTGCTGCCAGTCTCCTTAGTTATTTCGGTTAGTTTGGGCTGGGTGGCGCCAGGAGGGTTGGGGTTTGTTGCGATCGCCTTGGTCAATGTATACCTGGGTATTAAAGGCACAAAGCTAACGAAACTCCAGGCTTTTTACAATAAGTTTCCCCACGTCATCTTCTATGGCATCGCGCTACTGTTTGGGGTTATACACATCACCAATTACGACTTTGACGTGTGGAAGTTTCTACCGGTGCTAGTTCTACCGCAGATTGTAATTGGCTTGCTTTTAGGATTTGTCCGTCTGCGCTACGGTTTTGTTTGGGGCTTTCTGCTTCACGCACTGCATAATGGTGCGCTGCTTTTGCCCGTCACGTTTGTTCAGCTATTTGGCTCTAAGCAGCTACAGGCCAACCTGACAGAATCTATCGACCTAGAAACGCTATCGCGCGCCGACCAAATCGTTGCAGGCGCTGTCGGCCTCTACTCAGTAGCGGGCATTTTACTATGCGCGGTTATTGCATGGAAAGTCGTCAGAGAATGGATCCATATAAGCAACTACGACACCAATACAGGTACGCGCTTGTAGGCAGGCGTATGAGACTTCGGATCGGTGACGCCTTTCATCAGCACGTTTGCTTCGGGGTAAAACATCAAGGCCGCGCCGCGTCTGACGCCGCCGCTGATAATCTCGATATTGTTCATCTGTCCGGCTTCGCCTTGAATAGTCACTCGCTGATGGTTGATAAACCCACCCGCATCAATATCTTCAGGATGCATGAGAATACACTGACGGTGCGGCATTCCTCGATACTTATCACCATCTTTGTAGACGACCGTATTGTGCTGCCGGTAGCTTCGCCCCGTAATTAGCGCCAGCACAGTGCCTTTATCCTGGCCAAAATCGGTAGGCGTCGGCAGCGTCAGATTGGGCAGCGGCGTAAGCTGCATTTTAGCTTTGCCCGAATCAGTCTCAAACTTAGGCGTTGTAAAAATTCTGCCGCTAATCGTAAACTCTTCTTTCGTTTGATCTATTTGTCCAATCTTTTCGTAGCCCGAAATAGTTTTAGCAATCAGTTCGCGCACGTATTGAGGATCTCGCAGTTTGCGCCAATTAATAGGAGAGCTGCCGTGAATTCGATCGGCTAGCTCCGTAAGTAAATGCACCTCAGGAACGAGATCCGCCTCGGATAGGTGAGACTTGCCCTCATCGTTTAGCCTAACGAAGTTGTTGCCCGATTCAACCGTTGTTTTATGCGGATTCTCGAAGCGGTTAAACACTGGCAAAATCAGCGTGTTCTTTTGTCCTAAGCCGTGAAAATGCCCCAAGTTGGGCTTGGTCGCCACGTAAACCACCGTGTCAATTTTGCCGATAGCTCGTTTAGCTTGCGTCGAGTCAGGATTCGCGGCGTACAGATTGCCGCCCAGGCAAAATAGCGTGTCTACTTTTTCCTCATCCGCCGCCTCTATCAAAGCGCGCGAGTGATAGCCTGCTTCGGGGTTGAGCGATCGCCCTACAATTTTCTCTAGCGCCTCTCGCAGCTTCGGCTTAATGTCATTCTTTACGCCCATAGAGCCAAAGCCCTGCACGTTGGAATGGCCGCGAATGGGCATCACGCCCGCCCCCATCTTGCCAACGTTGCCCGTCAGCAGCGCCGTATTCGCAATGCTACAAACGTTATCGGTGCCGTTCGCCTGATGCGTAATGCCCATAGCCCAAGCAAACACCGTTTTCTCAGACTGGCTAATTAGCGTAGCCGCTGCTTCAATCTCTGCTTGAGGAATACCGCAGGTTGTTGTTATCGTCTGCCAATCTGCATTTTGAGCCTGTTCTACGACAGCTTCCCAGCCTTCCGTATAGGCCGCCAAAAAGCCTCTATCAATTAGGTCTCTGTCAATTAGAGACTTTTGAATACCGACAAATAGCGCTAGGTCGCTACCCGGCAAAGGCTGAAGAAACAGATTGGCAATGTCGCTACCTGGCACAAGAGATTTTACTGGAAAAGCAGGCGAGCCATATTTTACTAAGCCAATTTCTCGCACTGGGTTGATGACAATGACGGTGCCGCCGCGATCGCGCAGCTCAATCAGCTCATTCATCAACCGAGGATGATTCGCCGGCGCATGAGACCCGGCGAGCACAACGCAATCCGCCTGCTTTAAGCTTTCTAGGCTCACGGTAGACGTACCCGAGCCAAACATAGTGCTTAGCCCCGTCGTAGAAGGCCGATGGCACAAGTCCGAGCAGTCGGCCAGGTTATTCGATCCCAGCACCCGCATCATCAACTGCAACAGATAGGCCGCTTCGTTAGAAGATCGACCAGAGCTATAGGAAGCCACTCGCTCGGGCGGCTGACGAAAAGCGGTTTCTAGAAGATCGTAAGCCGCTTCCCAAGTAATCCGCTCGTAGTGAGAACTGCCCTCTCGCAGAATCGCCGGAAAGCTCAAACGGCCCAGCTTGTCCGCTTCCATCGAGCTAAGCTGCTGCAGCTCGGCAATACTGTGCTTTTCAAAAAAGTGCGGCTCCACCGCCGGCTGCAATTCAGCAATAATTGCCTCCATGCTTTTCATGCAGCGCTGCAGCTTCTCACCTTCTTCATTTGTAAAAGAACCCTTTTGACCACCCGTGCCCCAAGCGCAAGACAGACAGGCGCTTTTATGCATCAGCGTTTTCCAAACCTCTGGCCCTTTAGGAGAGAGCGTGTTCTTCGCCCAGTATTCAATTACCGGCGGGCCGCCGCCAATGTCCTTACCCTTATGCGCCTCAATCTGTTCTTGTTCGTGAGGCGTTTTTATTAACGGCTCATCAGAGGGGGTAGAGGGTTCAGAAGAGCGAGACGCGACCATAGGGAACACCGCAAAAGCTTTATATCCCCTACAGTACCGGAGCCATGTGCTGCCGCACTCTAGCTATAGAGAGAGCCAAGGCAACTTCAACTTACAGATTCTCAAAGTTCCACATCACCGGATTTTCGTCTAGCTGGTCGGTAACGGTGCGGCCAATCTCGTCTATTTTGTCCAAATCTGTCTGCGAGAGGCCGAGGTCAGCAGCTTTGGCATTTTCTTCGGCCTGCTGCTTGTTTCGCGCGCCGACAATCGCGCAGGTTTGAGGCTGGGCCGTTAGCCAGGCGATCGCCAAACACCCCAAGCTAGTCTCATACTTTTCGGCAATCGGTCGCAGCTGATCGAGCGCCGTCTGTGCCGCCTGATAAATCTCTCCTTTAAACAGCTTATTTTTACTGCGAACATCATCAGCCGAAAATTCATGATCTAAGCCAAACTTGCCGGTCAGCAAGCCTTGAGCCAGCGCCGAATAAGCGACAATAGAAATATTCTCCTGCTCGCAAAAGGGCATAATCTCTTGCTCTACCTGTCGCCAAAACAGCGAGTAAGGCGGCTGAATGCTGTCTATGCGCCCATACTGCAGCGCCTCCTCTAGCTGCGCCTTAGAGAAATTAGAAACCCCAATCGCTCGGATCTTTCCCTGCTCCTTCAGCTTCACCAACGCCTTCATTGTCTCCTCAATCGGCACCTTCTCGGTCTTAAACGATCCCGCCGGCCAATGAATTTGGTAAAGATCGATTCGATCAGTCTCTAGCCGCTGAAGAGAATTCTCGCAGGCTTCAGTTAGCTTATCAGCGCTGAGGTGGTTTGCAAACGCTTTTGTGGCGTAGGTTGCGCCGTCTCGAACATCGCTCAGGGCTTTAGCCACCAGCTTCTCCGAATAGCCGTCGCCGTATACCTCAGCCGTATCCACCGTAGTAATGCCCGCTTCGTAGGCCGCTCTAATCGCATCCACGACCGCATCGTCTTCGATACCGACCCAGCCTTTCTTACCAGCCTGCCAAGTTCCCATAATCACCGGGGAGACTTTCACATCTGAGCGGCCTAGCGTTCTCGAATTCACTTGTTTCATACCTCTAGAGATGCGTATTACTTTAGCGAGGTTTCTTAATTTTGGCATCTGGCCCCCAAAAGGGTAAAGAAGGTTAAAGAACAACTAGCGGCTACCTTTTGGGTCTAAAGCGTCTCGTAGGCCATCGCCTAGCAAGTTAAAGGCCAGCACAGTTAGGGTGATAAATAAGCCGGGAAAGACAATAGTCCAGGGTGCAGACAAAGAGTAGCCGCCTTTGAAAGCATCTGAGAGCATGGTGCCTAGCTCGGGCGTTGGCGGCTGTGCGCCTAGTCCTAAAAAGCCCAGTCCGGCGGCTTCTAAGGTGGCGGTGCCGATAGCCAAAGTTGCTTGAACAACTAGCGGTGCGAGGCTAGCCGGTAAGATATGCAAAAACACAATGCGAGGCGGTTTAGCGCCAAAGGCGCGAACGGTTTGGACAAATTCTTGCTCGCGCAAAGAGAGCACCATGCTGCGAGTTAGCCGAATGAACTTAGGAATTTGAACAATGCCGACAGCGACCATAACGCTAAGGACGCTAGGGCCAGTAACGGTGACCACTGCGATCGCTAACAAAATAGACGGAAATGCCAGCATCACGTCCGTCAGCCAGCCCACGACAGTCTCTATCCAGCCGCGAAAATAGCCCGCCGCTAGCCCCAAGCCCACCCCAATCAGCAGGCCAATCAGCACCGAAACCAAACCAATGACCAGCGAGGTTCTTAACCCATACCAAACCAGCGTCAAAATATCTCGGCCTAGCCCATCTGCGCCAAACCAGTGGGCTAAGCTTGGGCCTTGCAGCCTAGCCGCATAGTCTCTAGCCGAAGCGGCATCGTAGGGTTTTAGCACCGGCGCAAGTAGCGCTGCTAACACGATAAATAGCGTCAGTCCCAGGCCAATCAGGCCAGAAGTAGATTCGAGAAACCTTTGAACCGCTCGGTTTTTTAACAGCTTGGACTCGCGCTTTGGGGTCGATGCGATCGCCATACCAGAAACCAAATAAAACAACAAAGCTCGTCAAGACCAAGACATTATCAATCTCATCAACTTTGCCAACTTCACCAACAGCTACTTGTACTGAATGCGCGGGTCTAACAGCGCATAAGACAAATCCACCAGCAGGTTAATTAGCACAAAGACAAAAGCAACAAACACCACGCCACCTTGCACCACCGGATAGTCTCTTTGCAAAATGCCGCCGTAGATCCAGCTCCCGATGCCCGGCCAAGAGAAAATGGTTTCGGTCAAAATTGCGCCGCCAAGCAGCGTCCCAAACTCTAACCCCACAATAGTGACCACCGGCAGCATGGCGTTCTTTAGCGCATGTTTGCCAATAACCACAAACTCCTTTAACCCCTTAGAGCGAGCCGTGCGAATGTAATCTTGCGAAAGCACTTCTAACATCGCACTGCGAGTAATTCGCGCGATAATAGCCAGCGGAATGGTACTTAGCGTTACCGCCGGCAGCACTAAATGAGCGATCACATCGCCGAGCGCCTTAAAGTCGCCCCGAAGAATCGTGTCAACTATGAAAAATCCGGTAATCGGCTCAAAGCTAATGCCGCTAATAGCCGTTCGTCCACTAGGCGGTAGCCACTGCAAATTGACTGCAAACAGATAAATCAGCAGCAGCCCTAGCCAGTAAACCGGCATCGAGACGCCCAGCAAAGATCCGCTCATCGTCAGGTTATCGATCCAGCTATTCTTTTTTACAGCGGCAATTACACCGGCTGGAATACCTAGCAATAGGGCAATCAGCATAGCAACTACCGATAGCTCGAACGTAGCGGGCCAGCGTAGTCTGATTTCGTCCAAAATAGGCACACCCGTGAAGATACTCGTACCCAAATCGAAGCTCAGCAAATTGCCCAGAAAAGAGAGATATTGCAGCGGCAGCGGCGCATTTAAGCCCATGCGTTCTCTGAGCTTAGCGACCGCATCTGGAGTGGCGCGATCGCCTAGCATCGTCACCGCCGGGTCGCCCGGAATCAAATGGAGAAAGGCGAAAACCAACAGCGAAATACCCAGCAAAACCGGAATTAGCTGAAATAATCGCCGGATAATATATCTACCCATGGTGAAAGTGCCAAACCGTTGGCGATAGCGTTAGCAGTCAGTAGGATTGATTCGAGATTAAACCAGCATTAGACCAGTATTAAACCAGGACTAAACCAGGACTAAATCCACTACCCTTTCTCCACCGACCCAAACGGCTCAGAGCTAAAGGGACTTGGATCCCAGCCCGTCACGCCAGTTCGCTTAGCCAGCAAAGGCTGAGAATGCACAATCGGAATCCGCAAAGCTTCTTCAAACGTCAGCTCGTCCACCTGTTTATACAGCGCTTCTCTTTCTGCTTCATCACTGTTCACCCTAGCTTGAGTCAGCAAGTCGAACAGCTCAGGATTTTGGTAATCGCCTAGGTCTTGCGTTGCCCCTGGCCCAAAGTGAGCAAAGAGAAAGTTATCCGGGTCGCCATAGTCGCCCGTCCAACCCAACATAAAAGACTGAAATCCGGGAGCCACGTTGCGATCGGCTAAATAGGCACCCCAGTCCTTGGTCTGCAAGTTCACCCGAATGCCAATTTGATTGAGTTCGGCGGCAAAGGCCTCGGCAATCGGCTTGGGGTTAGGAAAGTACGGGCGACTCACCGGCATATACCACATGTCTAAATCAAAGCCGTCAGGATAGCCTGCATCGGCTAGGGCGCTCTTGGCTTCGTCTATGCTGTACTCATAGTCGCCTACGTCCGCCCGGTATTCTTCTAGCGAGGGCGGAATAAAGCTGCCGTCCGTTTCGCCAAGTTCGCCCCAAAAAGCTTTGACGATTTCGGGTTTGTTGATGGCCTGCGCGATCGCCTGACGCACCTCTTTAGTTGCCAAAGGCTCATAGCTAGGATTTAGCCCCAGATAACCCACGTTAAACGAAGGGCGGTAGACCGCCTCTAAATTAGCGTCCGACTCAATTTCCGTCAGCTGGTCGGGCGTTAGATCAACGGTAAAATCTAACGTGCCGGCGCGGAGCTGAGCGAGTCTAGCCGCCGGATCTTCAACAAAGCTAAAGACAACCTGATCGACCTTAGGCTCGCCTTCTTCCCAATAGTCTTCGAATTTTGAAAGGGTGACGCGATCGCCACTTACCCAGGAGTCGAACACAAAAGGCCCCGTACCCACAGCTGCCCCCGAAGGCGTCCCGTAGCTATTCCCTAACTGAATAGCGGTAGGGCTAGCAATGCCAAAATAGCCCGAAGAAATAGCCGCCGGAAAAGCCGCAAACGGATCAACAATCTCAAACTCCACGGTCGAATCGTCCACCGCTCGCACATCTACTAGCGTTGAATTTTCATCGCCTTTGAACCCACCGAATAAATCGGTCCAAATTTCGTACAGCGACCCGTTGTCTCGATAGCCAAACTCAAACTCCGGATCCCACCAGCGATTAACGTTGAATACAACAGCCTCTGCGTTAAAGTCGGTGCCATCGTGAAACTTCACGCCCTCGCGCAGCTTAAACGTCCAGGTCAACCCATCTTCAGAAGGCGTCCATTCTGTTGCCAGCTCTGGGGCCAAATCGGTTTTACCCGGTTCGTTACCCACCAAATAGTTGTAGATTTGCTGCTGAACGTAAATAGAGTTGCCGTCAGTAATATCGCCTGGCGTTAGGTTCACTGGCTGACCGACCGAGCCAAAAACCAGTGCGCCAGTCGGTGCAGGCGTACCCTCGCTAGTCGTCGCGTTTTCAGATGCGCCACCGCAGTTTGCCAAAACCACTGCCAGTGTCAATGCCATCAGCACTAGCATTATCCTTCGCAAACTTTGCCTTAAAAAACTGCGTGGGCGCATAACAATCTCTATCTCACGTAATTTATCTGTAACTTAATTTATTTACGGCAGCCGAAGCCTCAGCCAAGCTAGCGGCACTGTAGCAGGTGCCGACAACACTCTACAGGACGCTAAACAAATCTTTCTGTACGAAATGAGTAAATTGATACATTTGAGACCATTTGAACGCAGCCGCAGCCGAAACCTGCCTTTTGGCGTAAGCCGAAAGCACCAGCCCTGCTTATGCCTAGCGCTTTGTTACAAGTTGTTTTGGCCGAAACATTTTGGCGCTTTCGTTCTTCTAGCTACAGCGAATTCGAGTTTGTACGGTACTGTACTTTTATAGCTTCACTTCTACAGCGTCTCTTTCTTAGACCTCCTATAGCTTTTTTTCTATAGATCCTATTCGCAGCGTTCAGGCTCTTACCATGGCTTCCCCCATTCTCGACGTTCGCAACCTCTCTATCGTATTTCCAACAAAGTCGGGAGATGTAGAAGCGGTCAAATCAGTCTCCTTTTCAATTGCTCCTGCCGAGACCCTAGGACTCGTTGGCGAATCAGGCTCAGGAAAGTCGGTAACGTCTTTGGCACTGATTGGCCTACTAGAAAAAACAACTCAGGTTTCTGGCGAAGTGTGGTTCTGCGATCCAAGCAACCCAGACGCTCAGCCTGTAGACCTATTAAAGCTGTCTTTGGACGAGCGGCGAAAGTATCGAGGCAATCTCATTTCCATGATCTTTCAAGAGCCGCTGACCTCACTTAATCCGGTATATACCTGTGGAGACCAGCTCATAGAGGCGCTAAAGCTGCACCATAACTTAGAAGGGACTACTGCGAAGGACAGCGCGATCGCACTATTTGAAGAAGTAAAGCTGCCTGAGCCTAAGCAAATTTTAGGTCGCTATCCTCATCAGCTTTCGGGCGGTCAGCAGCAGCGAGTGATGATTGCCATAGCCCTTGCTGGCAACCCCGCCCTCCTCATTGCCGACGAACCCACCACCGCGCTAGACGTTACCATTCAATCCACCATTCTCGACTTACTTCGAGATCTTCAGGCCAGCCGAGGCACCGCCATTCTGTTCATTACGCATGACATGGGCGTTGTCTCGCAAATCGCCGATCGCGTTGCGGTGATGTACAAAGGCGACTTGGTCGAAATTGCGCCCGTTTATGACTTATTTGCCGACCCGCAGCATCCTTATACGCAGGGGCTTTTAAACTGTCGGCCTAGACCGACCAAGCAGCTAAAGCGATTGCCTACAGTAGGCGATTTTATGGCAGTTAGCGGTGAAGGGAGTGACAGCGAGATTGTCTCTAAAGTTCGAACAGCCGCAGAAAGAACAGAGCTGTTTGCAGAAGTAAGCCCTGCAGAAGTAGAACAGCATCGCGTGGTGCTCATGCAACAGCCGCCGCTGCTGAGTGTGAACAATCTAACCAAAGGGTTTCCAGTTAGCCACGGTTTTTTGGGCCAAAAAACAGAATTCAAAGCCGTAGATAGCGTCAGCTTCGACGTTTATCCTGGCGAAACGTTAGGACTTGTGGGCGAGTCTGGCTGTGGCAAATCTACGCTCAGCCGCTGCCTGCTCAGGCTGATAGAACCCACATCTGGCTCCGTCCATTTCAACGGGCAATCTGTTCTAGATTTGGGCAGCACGGACATGCGGCATCTGCGCAGAGAAATGCAGATTGTTTTTCAAAATCCATATGGTTCGCTCGATGCCCGGCAAACTATTGGGTCGGCCATTATGGAGCCAATGCGAATTCATGGGCTAGGCGGAGATAAAGCGCAAAGGCGATCGCGCACCGCTAGCCTACTAGAGCGCGTTGGATTAGAGGCTTCTGCTATGGCCAAAATGCCCTTCGAATTTTCGGGTGGGCAAAGGCAGCGCGTTTGTATTGCTAGAACGCTAGCTTGCGAACCCAAATTTATCATCTGCGACGAATCGGTTTCTGCCCTAGATGTCTCGGTGCAAGCCCAGGTACTCAATCTGTTGAAAGACCTTCAGCAGGAGTTCAATTTAACCTACGTTTTTATCTCGCACGACCTGAGCGTAGTGAAGTTTGTGAGCGATCGCATTATGGTCATGAACCAGGGCCGCATTGAAGAAATTGGCCCCTCCGACGAGATTTATAACTCACCGAAAAAGCCTTACACACAGCAGCTCATTGCTGCCATTCCAGACGCTAAGCTAGAAGATATTCGTCAGCGACGGACAGATACCGTGCCGAGTTAACGCTAGACGGTACTGTGATATTCAACGCTGACGCATAGCTATAATAGAGGCTTCTAAAATGCCTCTAAAAGGCAAATCTAATGGCAGCTCGTCAACGACGCTATAGCAAAGAAGAGCTAGCTCGACGCGGACAAGCGCTCTATGAATCTGGGATTCGTCAGCAAGTCGAAGCAGGCAATCATGGAAAACCGGAATGGCATTACTCTATGGCTATCGCTTGCAGGTTGATGCCATCGAAGGTGGCAAGGTCAAAATTGAAGCTCTGTAGGGCTTAAAGCAAGCCGTCTATTGTAATAGCGGTGACCGCTGCGATCGCAGTAACGCCCAAAGCCAAAATAGGATTTTGCCCTTGTCCAACGGCAAACGAAGTCATCACGCTAGCGCCTAGTCCGGCAACGATCAAAGAATTCAACCAGTCTTTGCGGGAGTTGTTGTACATAACTTTGGCCTACTACTTTCAGCCTGCGACTAATGAGCGTTCAGTAGAGTATCGCGCCTTTCGTCGGGTTTATGACTTGGCAAGCGCCGTTCTGTTACGAACCGTTATGCCGGACAATTTTTCTTAACGTCTGAGCGAGCGGGGAAAACTAGGCCGGCTCAGGCTCGACCTAATTTCGGTCAACGTTACCGTCTTTAATCCAGCCCTTTTGACCGTTCCTGAGCTCTACGTTTAGCCAGCCGCTGTCTTCGGCAGTCACCGTCATGCTTTGCTGGTACTCGAGTCCGCCAATTTGGGCGTAGTCTGTACCCGGCCCGTCGCGCAAAATTAAACCAACCGGCTGGTTGACGGTTACTCTATATTCGCCTGCTTCAAGCGTATCTTCTGGTTGATCGTCAGGCGCTTCGGCCTCGCCCACCACGACTCTTGGCCCCTCATTTTCCTGTACTTCTGATTCATTCGCGGTTGAGTTTGGCCGGTCGGCCTCGGGCAATTCGTTTTCGTAAGTGGGGCGCTCGGGTGGCTCAACCATGCGGGTCATAAAAAATCTCGCCATGGCTAGGCCCGCAATCGACATAATGAGCATGGCCAAGATAATGCCAAGCACGAACTTGCTAAGACCGAGCAAAAAGTTTTTCATCACCATGACAAGCACTACAGATGCGGAAGTCCTATGGTTATAGCGTGAAGCGTGAAATAGGTAAAGGACCTGACCGCCGCTTTGAGTTTGAGGCTAGCTTTCAGAGATCTTTCTTTGCTGACTAATGCGATCGCTCAAAGATCCGGCTCGCGATGCCATTCGCGCCTTGCCAGCCGCCGCCCAAGCCTGTAACGCCTCAATCTGCTGCTGCGCCGTCCTCGCCAGCGGAATAATCTGGCTTACGGCTTCTAAAACATCTTCATTGGTAAAGTCGCGGTTCTGGCTAAAGCCAATGTGCATCGCCTCAACCAAAGACTGCTCTATTTCCGCGCCCGAAAAGTCAGGCGTTTCGTAAGCCAGTCGGTTGAGGTCATAAGCCGAGAGATTGTGAGGTCGTAGCCGAGAGAGATGCACCGAGAAAATAGCTTCTCTCTCTTCTTGAGACGGCAAACCCACAAAAAAGATTTCGTCAAAGCGACCGCGACGCAGCATTTCGGGCGGCAAAGACTGAATGTTGTTAGCTGTTGCTACCACAAATACAGGCGAAGACTTTTCAGCCAGCCAGGTGATAAAGGTGCCAAAGACCCGGCTCGTCGTCCCCGAATCGCCGCGACCGTCAAATCCAGCAAAGGCTTTGTCAATCTCGTCAATCCATAGAATGCAGGGGGCCAGCGCTTCTGCCAGCTGAATCATCTGGCGCGTTCGAGACTCTGACTCGCCCACTAAGCCGCCAAAGAGTCGGCCCACGTCTAATCGAAGTAAAGGCAGATGCCAGTGATGGGCGATCGCCTTTGCCGTCAAAGACTTACCCGTCCCTTGGATGCCTACCAGCATCAGTCCGCGCGGATGCGGCAACCCATACTGACGCGCCTTCTGAGAAAAAGCACTGCCTCGCCTCAGCAGCCAATCTTTGAGATTATCTAGCCCGCCAATATCCGAAATCCTTTCGCTCGCCGGATAAAACTCTAGAATCTGCGTTTGGCGAATGGTCTGCTGCTTTTCTTCTAAAATCAGGTCAATATCGCTTGGCTCAAAGGTGCCGTGCGCCGCAATTCCTCTAGCGAGTACTCGGCGAATGCGCTCTATCGGCAGACCCTGGCAAGAGCGCACCAGCTCGTCTACCTCGGCAGGAGACAACACGCTGCCCGTCGCGCCCAGAATACTTTCTACCTCAGTGCGAATCTCGCCCACATCTGGTAAGGGAAACTCTAGTACGGTCACAATATTGCTCAGATCGTCTGGCACCGTTAGCTGAGTTGAGAGAATAATGATATTTTTAGGCTGAGACTTCAGCAGCTTGAGCAAGTTGCGCAGTTTGCGAGAGATGGCGATGTCTTCTAAAAAGCGGTGATAGTCTCGCAGCACGAATAGCGCGGCGGCACTCGCAGGCAGCTTCTCAATCATCTCTAGGGCTTGGAGCGGGTTGCGTCTGCCAAAGCCCTGATCGTTTGGGTTGCCCTGGTAGCCATCTACATAGTCCCAGGTATAAATAGCGCGATTGCCGCCCATCGCTTCGGCGCACTGGGCGATCGCACTTTCGGCCCGTTCTTCTTCGCGGGTGGAAATATAGATGAGCGGATAGCGCGATCGCACCAGCAAACTCAGCTCTTCACTAAAACGCATCTAAACCATCCGTCTGGCTACACCTGTACAGGGCAAACCCATCAACATCGCCTACCCTATACAGATGATAAGCCCTTTACAGAATCTCCACGGGGGAGCAGCCCCTATAAGCAGCAGAACAGATCTGGGATTGAGGGGTGCTTTATCTTATTCAGCGAGCTGCTGCTTTAAAGCAGACAGCGCCGCCCAGCGATGGTCTACCGGCTCATCCGCGCTTGGCTTAGGATTCTTAAAGGCAATTCCTTTGCAGTCTGCACTACAAATTTGCTTTTGCGGAATAGCCAAACACATTTGCTCGTAAAGCCACTCATCCGGCTTAAAATGTCCGCTAGGTGGAAGCGACTCAATCAAGTCTTCTAAATCGACCTCTTTTTCTACCAACTCGTCGGCAGATGCTTCTTCTAGCCACACCAGCTCCGAAGTATCTACCTGTACGCGGGTGTTATAGCTTTGCAAGCAGCGATCGCATTCCAAAGTCATAATCGCCCCCGCCTTACCCTTCACGTCCAAAAACGTCCCCTGATGGGTCACGCTCATCTCACCCTTAACCGCCGTCAGCGTTTCTAGACCGCTCAGATACTCATCAACATCTAGCGCAATCGTTTTGTTAGGCGCATTTAGCAGCTGCGGAATATGAATAGCTCTCATTATCTACAAAGATTATGGTCTACAAAGATTATGGTCTGTTGTCAGGAGTGAAACACTATCAAGCGCTCCAGCTCAGCCCTGCTTAAACTACGCGCATTTACTCGTCGTCGTCACTCGCGGCTTCTTCAGCGCTGCTATCGCCAGCTAGCTTAACCACCAAATGCCGATCGGGTTCTCTACCCCGGCTAAAAGTCTCTAGGCCCTCATGCTCACCGAGCAGTCCGTGCATCTGCCGTCTTTCCGCCGAAGAGAGTCCCTTCATCTCGTACTCTTCGCCGCTAGACTTCACTTGCTCAGCCGCTTGGTCTGCCATCGTCTTTAGCTCACCCTGACGCTGCTGCCGATAGCCTGAAATCTCTAGCGTATAGGAGTGCTGCTCGTCTTCGGCTCTGCCCATATTGAGCGTTGCATTCGCCAAATACTGCATAGAATCAAGCACCTGGCCGCGTTCTCCAATCAGCGCCTCAACCTGTTCTGCCGAGAGCGTATCCGTCGCAATTGTCAGCCAATAGCTATCATCGCCTAGCTCCCCATTGCGCTCCTCGCTCTTCACTTCAGCGTTCATACCCTGAAGCGATAGCAGCTCACTTAGCCAGCTCACGCCTTCTTCTATAGGGTTGCTCATCTACTTATCTCTAGCTCCGGGCAAAGTAACTCGCAAACGTGCGTATGGCCCAAAAGGCATCACTACATTAGGAAGCAGCCTCTCCTTCAAAGATGTGCATCCGACGTTCGCTATACATAATATCAACCTAGCTGCATTCGTAGCGCGAGTATTAAGCCTTTTCTCGATATATGGCTCGAACCGGCGCAGATGACCTTAGAAACGAGTCAAAAACAAAAAGGCTCCTCTGTGCTAAACAACAAAGGAGCCAGACTCATGGTCGAACGCCAACAGCGCAGTTAGCCGTTAGCCTTTTTTCTTAGAAACCTTCTTCGAGCCAGACTTAGTATTAGTACCAGACTTAGTATTAGTTGCCTTGCTAGCACTCTTATTTTTTACCGTCGTAGCCTTTACGTCTACGGTCTTAGCCGCTTTCTTGCTGCCCGGCTCAAACGCTAGCGAACCGCGATCGCCCGACTTTACTTTGGCCTTTCTTTCCTGCTCATCAACCAGCTTTTGCAAGTTCTCTGGCATCGGCTCTCGGTAGAGAATAAAGGATTGCGCCGTCTGAAAGATGTTGGCAATGACCATGTACATCAACACACCGGCAGGCAGTGGAAAGAACAAAAACATACCGGAGAAAATAATCGGCGTGAATTTTGCGATCGCCTGCTGCTGGTCGTTGCTAGTATCGCCCGCCGTGCTGCCTCCATTGGTCACCTGCTGACTCACGTACAGGCTTAGGCCAAAGAACACAATCATACCGAGAATATCCCAGTGGATTTCTCCATTCTCACCCGTTACGCCGATTCGGCCCAGTTTTTCAATAAACAAAAAGCCCTTATCAGCCGCTAAGCCAGGCACTTCAGCTTGAATCGTCACATCGCCAGGAGCCAACGCCTTAATCGTGCCATCTGCCTGCACTTCAACCAGCTCGCTGCCCTTCGTGACGTTCCAATGCGGCGTAATATCAACGCCTTCTTCGCGGTACTCTTCTCTTAGCTCATCCAAAGACTTATCGACAGAGCGCAGCTCAATTTTAGTCGTGTCGCCAACGCCAATCTTCGGGCCAGTCGGCACAACGGCCCCCACTTGAAAATGCTCGCCATCAGCGACAAAGACGTTGGCAGGCTTAGTGGTTAGAGGTGCTTGCTCCACCTGCTCAATCGCTGATTGGGGCACAATCTCCAAATTCACCGGCAGATTAGTATTTGCAAACGGCGATCCTCTTAGCGTCGCAAACAGCGCAAACAGAATTGGCATCTGCAAGACGACCGGAAAACAGCCCGCGAGCGGATTACCGAACTCGGAGTAAAGCCCTTTAATTTCTTCTTGCTGCTTAACCGGGTCGTCCTTATAGCGCTCTTTCACCTCGGCCATGCGCTTTTGCATGATGGGGTTCGCCACCTTCATCTTGCGCATGTTGCGAATAGAACCCGCGTTGAGCGGATAGAGCGCAAAGCGAATGACTAAGGTGAGGGCAATAATTGCCAACCCGTAGCTAGGCACAATCCCATAGAAAAAATCTAGGATTGGCAGCATTACATTATTCGAAAGAAAGCCGATACCGAAGTCCATGCGAGCGCTCTTGAAGTAGGTCTTTGTCTGGTGTGCTGTGGGTCTGTCTTGATTTTGGAGGCTTTTATATAGAGCCTTTGACTTTAATTTATCTGAATATTGACGGTGTTGGTGAGAGGTGGGCCGATTTGTTTACCCAATCCGCCGTTTGGCGCTGTGCAAAACAGCGGTGACGTTTCGGTTTACCCAACCTAAAACTATCCGCTAGCGCTCTTGCTTCGTCCGGACCGACAACCTCACTTTCAGGCAGACCCTGCTCGCTTAAACTGCGCCGACTGCGCCGCTTGCAACTTGAGCCTGCGGCGAAAGCTTATCCGTCACAAAGTCAAACAGCTCTCTAAACTTGGGCACCGCGCGCATCTCGATTCGGCTACCGTCTTTGAGCGTTAAGACCATATCGCCCCAAGCGCCTAGGCCACGGGGAACGGTCACAACTTTAGCAATTTCTGAATAGATAATGTCTGTGCGATCGCGCCCCATCCAGCCGCCGGTAATCGAAATGCGCCGGTCGGTAATGCGATAGCGCAGCCACAGCGCCCGTACAAACGCCCCAACCGCCAGCGGAATACCCACCAGCGTAAAGGCCAGCACGATATTGAAAAGCAGCTCCCCAATGTGCGGGCCACCTTCGTAATACACGTCTTCTTTAATCGCCATGACCAACCTCTATCTCTTAAATCGTTTCTAAACCTGATGCTTCAACCAATGCTTCTAAATCCTACGCTTTCAATCAGTAATCGCTAACAGCAATCAGCTGACAACGTTTAGCTTTTTTAGCAAGTAATCTAATTCTCTCAAAAAGTCGGCAAAATCGCACTCTACCGCCGAGGCTCTAACGACAATTACAATTTGCCACCCTGGGCGGATGTCGGGTAGGCGATCACGAATAATCGCCCTCAACTGCCGCTTAATCCGGTTGCGAACCACTGCCCGCTTGCTGACCTTTTTGCTAATAGAAATTCCAAAACACGACGAAGGCGCAGACAGCTTTTCGCCTGCGCCCTGATCGTCTATCAAAAGTCCGTCGGCTTTAGCAGTCTCTGCTACTCGCCCATCTGTCGCAGACTTATCTAAGTTGAGTCGATTGGCTTTAAGCACCAGCTTTTGACTAGCACTGACCGGCCTTTGCAAAGTGCTTGCGGTCTGCTGTCCTTTGGCAGCCTGCTGTCTTAAGGACCTCTGTCTCGAAGACTTCTGGCTAGCATCTGCCAGCGCTCGGTCAAGGGTTTTCTGCTTCAGCACTCTCATAGATAGCGCATCGGTAGAAGCCCGTTTACCTTTGCGATGCACCCTGCCAAAGTCGCGAGAAGACCTGAGCCGATTTTGCTTGGGTAGCGCCATATCTAGCCATATCACTTATGTCAGGCAGCTTAAGCCATACAGAAAACACGCTATGCAGCTAATCGTGCACGGCCTTTGCTACGACGCGCTTTAATTACGTTGCGGCCGTTCTTAGTGCGCATTCTAGCGCGAAAGCCGGATACTCTTTTACGCTTGCGGGAGGTGCCGCCGAGGGTTCGCTTAGTCATGGAAAGGGATCTCCTGGTACAGTCTTGCTCAAATCTGAGGTGCTTGCTTCTAGTTTGGTGGCCTATCTTTTTGTGGCCTATTAAGCTGGCTGACTTAGCCGACCTATCCAATGTCCATTCTCAAAAGAATGTATTCTCAAGAAAATGTGAGAAGCAAGCACGGATCTAGCATTCTACCGGTTGCCCATGTCTTCTGCAACTAGCAATTCCCAGGTGCCAATATAGCGAGCGCGAACATCGCCGCGCGATTCGGTTTGCAGATTCCAGCGCTGCATCCCAAAGCGATCGGGATTACGAATGTCGGTCATGGCAATGACAAAGCTAGTGTCAGCAGGAATATCTTCGCTCATGTATATGTCGATTTGACCGCTCTCTTCGTTCCAAACCACTTCGTCGACCGGAATCTCGCGCCCCCGGCTGCCTCTGCCCCGTAGCACCTTGATACTCTCAGGATCGACAGAGCCATTGCGGTCGGCAAATGCGTCGGGATAGGTGATGCGCAAGCTAGAAACAGCGGCTTCTACACGAGTACCTGGAACGCGCAGGAAGTAAGCAGCGCGAGTATTGCGAGGGCTGTTGTTGCGGAGCGTGTAGGGTAGGCGGAACTCAGAATCTACGCCGCCAAAAATGGTCAAGCCCTGGCCGGTTTGAGCCACGCTAGGCTGAATTGGCAACATCGTTAGGGTGGTGCCCACAGCTACACCCGATAGAAACAACCCCGACAACAAACGAGACACAGAACGCTTAGCAGACATGACGCTACAACTCCTCAAAACAGATATGACTAAATGATGTGCAGCGTCGAAGCGGTCGGGTTTTGATTGCCGGACGTTAACAACGCTTTACTTATATTACGTCTAACACTGAAGGTTAGACGTACACCCGATTCGGTGGACGGTTTCTTAAGTGAATAGGGCATAAGCGGGCGTAAATAGAGCTTCAAAAACTTTTAATACCGGAGGTCAACCTTTGTAAGTCTCCCTTTCGCTGCGCATTTGTTCTCTGCGAATATTTAGTAACCAAAAATAAACCAATCCCTTAGCCCTATCTACTCAGTTAGGAGAAGCCGATGACGCTTGCAATTCAAAAGGACACGTCCCAGGAGAATGCATCTCAGCACGCGTCGGAGCAGAAAGCAGCCGCCAAGAAAGTTGGCATCCCTAAAGAGATCGCCGAGGGGGAACAGCGGGTAGCGGCCACGCCTGAGACTGTGAAGCGGCTGCAAAAGCTAGGATTTGATGTCTTAATCGAGAGCACCGCAGGCGAGGCCGCCAGATTTAGTGATGAGGCTTACCAATCTGCCGGTTGCGAAATTGTCAGCAGCGCTACAGAACTGTGGGATCGCGCCGATATCGTGCTCAAGGTTCAGCCGCCTGCACCACATCCTAACGGCCAGCACGAAGCCGACATGCTAGATGCGCATCAGTCGCTCATCAGCTTTATTTGGCCTGCTCAAAACACAGATTTGGTCAATCACCTTTCTAGTCGGGGCGCAGCGGTGCTGGCGATGGATGCGATTCCGCGCATTAGCCGAGCGCAGAAGATGGATGCGCTTAGCTCAATGGCCAACATCGCGGGTTACAGGGCTGTTATTGAGGCAGCTAACCAGTTCGGACGGTTCTTTACCGGGCAGATTACGGCGGCAGGGAAAGTGCCGCCTTGCAAAGTGATGGTAATTGGCGCAGGGGTAGCGGGTCTGGCGGCGATTGGCGCGGCGAAAAGCCTGGGCGCGATTGTGCGAGCTTTTGACACGCGGCCCGTGGTGAAAGAGCAGGTAGAGAGCATGGGCGCAGAGTTCTTGGAGCTGGTCTTTGAAGAAGACGGCACCGGCGAAGGCGGCTATGCCAAGACCATGAGTCCAGAATTTATTGCTGCTGAAATGGCGCTGTTTGCAGAGCAGGCAAAAGAAGTTGACATCATTATTACCACGGCGCTGATTCCGGGCAAGAGAGCGCCCGTGCTGATTACGCAGGACATGGTAGAGAGTATGAAGCCAGGATCGGTGGTGGTAGATATGGCCGCTGAGCAGGGCGGCAACTGTGCGGTTACGAAGCCGGGTGAAATCTACAGCTACAACAACGTGACGATTGTTGGCATTACCGATTTTCCGAGCCGAATGGCCAGCCAGTCTAGCCAGCTATACGGCAACAACCTGTACCATCTGCTCAGCGATATGGGCGGATCGGATAAGTACAAAATTGACTTCGAAGACGAGGCCGTACGCGGCGCGCTAATCACTTACGACGGCAAGATCACCTGGCCTGCGCCGAAGCTAGAGCGGCCCGCAGCAAAACCCGTTGCCAAGCCTCAAAGCGAGCTAGACGCGCAGGTACAAGGGGTCGCCGTCAAAGCTAGGTCTCCGCTGACCCAGTGGATTGGCTACGGCGCATTGGGCGCAGCAGTCGTGACGCTAGGTCTCATGGCACCGCCTTCTTTTCTCTCTCATTTTACGGTATTTATTTTGGCCTGTTTTGTAGGTTGGCAGGTGATTTGGAACGTGAGTCCTTCGCTGCATACGCCTCTTATGAGCGTGACCAATGCAATTAGCGGCATCATTATTATCGGTGGGTTGTTGCAATTATCTGGCGAGTGGACGACGACAACTGTTTTGGGTGCAATCGCAATCCTAGTCGGCACTATCAATATCTCAGGCGGCTTCCTGGTCACTCAGCGAATGCTCAAAATGTTTAGAAAATAATTGTTCTTCTTTAATCAATCTAGCAATCAATCCAGAAAGAAATAACAGGCTAAAAAAGGAAATATATTCTCCATGTCTAACCTAATCACGGTCGCGTACATCGCAGCCATTATTCTGTTCATCTTGAGCCTGAGCGGGCTGTCTAATCAAGAAACCGCCAAGCGCGGGAACCTCTACGGCATCATCGGCATGGCGCTGGCCATTGGAGCAACTGCTTTGGGCGCAAGCATTAGCAACTACACGGCGCTGATCGCAGTCATCGTACCAGGCGTCGTCATCGGCGCATTCCTGGCATCGCGAGTAGAAATGACCGAGATGCCAGAGCTCGTTGCGGTGCTGCACAGCTTTGTTGGCCTTGCGGCGGTTCTCGTCGGCATTGGAAACTACTTACAGCCCGAGTCGGGACTAGTGGGCGCAGAAGAAACCATCCACATGATTGAAATCTACGTGGGCGTCTTTATTGGCGCTGTGACCTTTACCGGCTCAGTTGTGGCGTTTGGTAAGCTCAAGGCCATTATTAGCAGTAAACCTCTGATGCTTCCGGGCAAGCATCTGTTGAACATTAGCTTATTGGTTGGCACAGTCGCCCTGGGCTTTGTATTTATGAGCGCAGAAGGCACAGCGGGTCTTCCTGCCTTGCTCGGCATGTGCGGCCTAGCCGGACTCCTCGGCATGCATCTGGTCGCAGCGATTGGCGGCGCAGATATGCCGGTGGTTATCTCCATGCTCAACAGCTATTCTGGCTGGGCAGCAGCGGCAGCAGGCTTCATGCTCTCAAACGATTTGCTCATTGTAACGGGCGCTTTGGTCGGCAGCAGCGGCGCGATCCTAAGCATCATTATGTGTCAGGCCATGAATCGCTCTTTTATCAGCGTGATTCTAGGGGGCTTTGGTCAGGGCAGCGTGGCTCAGAGCGCGGGCAGTTCTGCGCCCGGCGGCTCGGCGACGGCGACGACCGTTGAAGAGACAGTAGAGCTGTTGAATGAAGCGAGCAGCGTGATTATTACGCCGGGCTATGGCATGGCAGTCGCTCAAGCGCAGCACGCGGTAGCAGATATTACGAAGATTTTGCGCGATCGCAAAGTAAACGTCCGCTTTGGCATTCATCCCGTCGCCGGTCGCCTACCGGGGCATATGAACGTCTTGCTCGCAGAGGCTAACGTCCCCTACGACATCGTGCTAGAAATGGACGAAATCAACGAAGACTTTACTAAAACAGATGTTGTCTTAGTAATTGGAGCCAACGACACGGTAAATCCGAGTGCTTTAGAAGACCCAGCTAGTCCTATCGCTGGAATGCCCGTGCTAGAAGTATGGAACGCCGCCAATGTTGTTGTCATGAAGCGCAGCCTTTCGGTAGGGTATGCCGGTGTGGACAATCCATTGTTTTATAAAGACAATGCGCAAATGCTGTTCGGCGATGCCAAGGCTAACGTGTCGGCGATCCTAGCAGAGATGCAGAAGACGGCAAAAGTGCCTGCAATGGCGAGCGCTAAATAGAGCGCTAAACAACCTGTAGCGACGGACGGGATGGGTCGGCCCTGTGCGCGACCCCTGCACTCATGCACTCATGCTCCTTTGCGCAAAACATAGCTGTTTCTCGCGGGCGCTGCAATGGTTTGATAGAGCTGTTCTAAAAGCGTGATGTTTTGGCTGAGCGTATAGCGTTCTAGAACACGCGATCGCGCTTTTTCGCCTAGCATCTGCATAATTTCAGGATGCTCTCTTAAAAGGGGAAACAGCGTTTGTAGCTGGCTCGACACCTTTTGCGTATTCAAAATGATGCCCGCTCCCTGGTCTAGCACTTCGCCATCAGCCCCTGCATCCGTTGCCATGCAGGCCGCTCCACAGGCCATTGCCTCTAGCAGCGATAGCGATAACCCTTCCACTAAAGAGGGTAGAACAAAGCAGTCGGCACCCTGCAAAATTTCAATGCGGCGCTCCTCATTCGCCACAAAGCCTAGCCAAACGATATTATCCTCAGGATAAAACGCTTTTAGCGAGGCTTCTAGCGAGCCGCTGCCGACAATCGCCAGCTTGTTGTCTGGCCCCATTTCAGCCAGTTTCCAACCGCGCAGCAGCGATTCTACGTTTTTCTCTAGCGCGAGTCTGCCCTGATACACATATAGCTGACGGGCTTTTAGCTGGCGCTTGATTTTTGAAGGGCCAGGTGCATATCGCGAGACATCAACGCCGTTCGGAATGACCGCCACCCGATCGGCAGGAACGCCTAGCTTCACTAGCAAATTACGCTGAATTTTTGAAAAAACAATCACCTTGTCGTAGTTTGCCAGGCGCGGCGCATAGAGCTGATAGGTGAGGTGCTGAGTGCTCGAAGAGAGATTTCGCCGCTTGCTATCAAACGCCGGATGAAAGGTGGCCACCAGCGGCATATCTAAGCTCTGACAAATTTCTGGCAGCTTAAAATCTAGCGGCGTCAGGGTTAAAGATGCGTGCACCAAGTCGGGCTTTAGCTTCTCTAAGACTTCGGTTAGTCGCCGGGCCGACCCCAACGCAGGAATCGTCAAAATTTGAGACTTGAAGATAAACGGCAGCGATACTTCTGCGTAGCTAGAAATATCGTCTGGGGTTTCATTCGGATCGGCGAAGTGTAAAAACGTCACCCGATGACCGCGATCTAGCAGCGCATTTGTAATTTCCTTTCCGTATGTAACGTTGCCGCAAAAAGGAGATTTTTTACCAAGCCAAGCAATATGCATCTACCTGCTAGAACACTTTTTATGAAGGAATGAAAAGGACACCTACAAAGCGTTTGAGCCTTTAAGCAAGGGGGGGTTCTTACTGAAAAGCGAACGATTTTAGCTACCCAGTAGTAGTATATGCGCTCGTAGCCAGCAGCCCGGCCTTCTTCGGACTTTATGTAGCTAGCTACACCAAATAAGCAAGGCTATGCAAAGCGCATTTTCCAGTCATTTCACAGCAATTACTGCGCGGCAATGACTTCACGGTAAGTGCCCGAGCGCTTGAGTTGACCGTCGCTAAGTTCGTAAATGCGATCGCACTTTTCAATAGTCGAGTAGCGGTGCGCAATAATAATTAGGGTTTTAGACCCGGCCAAGGCGTTAATCGCCGAGCTAACTAGCGCTTCTGTTTCGGTATCTAGCGCTGAGGTGGCCTCGTCTAGCACCAAAATTTCTCGACCGTGATACAGCGCCCGCGCAATGCCAATGCGCTGTCTTTGCCCGCCCGAAACGCGCACGCCGCGCTCGCCCACCAGCGTCTTTACGCCTTCTGGCATCTGGCTAATCAAATCTTCTAGCTGCGCCGCTGCGATCGCCTTCTGCAAGCGATCGCTATCGATCTCATCAGGGGGCACCCCATAGGCAATATTTCGCTCAATCGTGCTGTCAGTCAGAAAAATAGACTGCGGAATATAGCCCAGTAAATCTTGCCAGCCGCGCAGATTCGGATAGATAGACTGACCGTCCACCTTAATATCACCCGCCTCCGGCGTTAGCAGGCCCAGCAAAACATCAACCAGCGTAGTCTTACCCGAGCCGGACTTGCCCACCAGCGCAATCGACTCGCCCTTGCGAAAGGTCAGCGAAACGTCTTTAATAGCCGGATTTTCAGAAACCGGGTAGCGATAGGTAACCCGCTCTAGCGTCACTTCAGAATCGAAGGCTAAACGGTGCGATGACACAGGCTCAACCGGCGCGGGTTCAATCAGCTGATGCGCCGCTCCGTTGTATTTGGGCGTTAGATTAGCAGCCGGTGCCGACTGGCTAACCGACTGGTTAAATTGCTCAATCTCCTTTAGATCGAGATAGAGCATGTCGAGCGCGTAGTGCGAAAATCGAATTTGGCTCAAGGCGCTGAGAATTTGGCTAACGGCCGGCACTAGGCGGATAGCAGCGACAGCAAACATCCCCATCACAGAGGTCAGATCGCTCAGGCTGCGACCCGTCACGAGCTGGGAGAACACAATAAACGCCAGCAGAAAAATCACCAGAACTGCTTCGATAGCCACCCGAGGCAGCACCCGAAAGCTATCGGCCTTTACGGCAGCTTGGGCATACGCTTTAGAGTGAACGTCTAGCGCTTGCTCGAAATAGTCCTCGCAGCCCACGATTTTGGTTTCTTTAAGTCCACCCAGGCCGTGGTTGACCGCCGCAATCATCTTGTGATTCTCGGTAGACAAAATTTGCCCCCAAGCCTTAACGCGGCGACTCAGCCGAGCAAATATTACAATGGTTGGCAAAATGATCACCAGGGCCACCAACAGCAGCGAGAGCTCGCTGTAGGCCAGCAGCACCAGCAGCATCACCATCACAATGACGTTAGAGATAATCTCTAGAACTGGAATGAGACTGTTGGTCGTAAACTGATGGGCCTCTACCACGATGTTTTTAATCAGCACTGCGCTGTTTTTATTCAGGTGAAAAACATAGGGAATGCGTAGGTAGGTGCGCATTAAACGCGCTTCTAGCTGGTTCTTTTGCCAGTAGCTGTACTTTAAAATGTAGAACTTGCACAGGAAGTAGGCGAATGTTTTAAAGCAAAACAGAAGGATGAGAATCAGCGCTAGCCCGGTGACAATCTGCGAATCGGTTTGCAAATTTATAGTCTGCAAAAAGCCGTTAATCACGCTGTTGCGAGCAATATCTGGATCTGCAGCGACCGACAGAAAAGGCGCAATGAGGCCCACCCCTAGCGCTTCTAGCAAAGAGGCGAAAATAAACGAACCCAGCAAACTTACTAGCTGTAGGCGACTGCCCGACAGCAAAGAGAGCATTCTAGAAAGATACTGAGACATCGTTAGTTAGCGCCCGAAGAAATCTGGATAAACAGCTGACTGAAAATTTGTTTAAGAATTTGACTAATTTAAGAATTTGACTACTCATATAGATAGTACGAACCCCCAAATTAGTTCCGTACGCCCGCAGAAGATTTGATCAATCGGGCAGAGGCAACCCCCGCTGAGCGCTGAGCAGCAGGCTGCTCATTCATAGCCATACTCATCAGGGCGTAAAGCTTTTTGGCCTCGTTGTGAACGTTAAACGCTTCGCTAACTCGGCGCTGCCCCTGCTGACCAAACCGCTGACGCAAATCCTCGTCAGAGAGCAGCTGATGAATGCGATCGCTCAACCGCTCCACATCGCTCGGCGGCACCAAAAATCCGCTGACCCCATCCTCTACCAGTTCGCTAATGCCCGCAATCTGCGTAGCCACCACCGGACGCTGTGCCATCATCGCCTCCATCAGCACCACGGGCACCCCTTCTGCAAAGCTAGACATCACAAACACATCCGCAGCCCGCAGATAGCGCCGCACCTCAGCAGGCGACTTAGAGCCGACAAAATCGACGTGGGCCGCAATCTCCAAATCCGCAGCCTGGCGCTCTAGCAGCTCGCGATCTGGCCCGTCACCGACTACCGTAAGGTGAACAGCAGCATGCTTCGAAGCTAGCGCTTTCAGGCTTTTTAGCAGTATAGGCAACCCCTTTGCCGCCGCCAGCCGACCCACATACAGCAAGCTTTGGCCGCTGTTGATAGCCCTCGAAAGATAGTTGAGCGAATGCGTTACCGGCTCAGAGAACTGCTCCGCTGATGAAGGCAATTGATCTAATGCCAGAAACGAGTGCGGATCGACGCCACAGTGAACAATCTGGAGATTAGGCCAGGATTCTACCGGCGCAAAAATCATCGCCTGGCTGCGGCAAAACTGACTGATGCAGCAAACAAACTTAGCCCGGCTAATTTTCTCGTCGATGCGCCAGCGCGTAGGTTCAAAGAAAATGCCGGGGCCGTGCAGCGTAAAGCTGTAGCCAAAGTTGCCTAGCGCCGAAGCCAGCATCGTTACAGTGCCGCTAGAGTCGCCAATGTGATTGTGCAAATGTGTGATGCTCTGCTGATGAAGCAGGTCGGCCAGCAAACCGGCTTCTAAAAAGTAAATAGCCTGGTAGAGCGTGCCGCGAATTCCGAGCTGTCGGGTTTTCCAGGCTAGCGCTAGGGCTAAAAGGTACTGCTTTGGGCGGCGAAGCAGGTTGATATGAGCCTTTAATAAGTGAACGGGATTAGCCGGCAGCAGGTAGTGAGTGCGATCGCGCTCTTCTTTTTGCTCTGGGCTAAGGGCCTCTCCATGGCGCGGGCGACGCACTGAGAAAGGCTGCACCGTTGCGCCTAGCCGCCGCAGCTCGGCCACTTCTAGCTGGATAAACGTGTCGGTTACCCGAGGGTACTCGCCCGTGAGGTAGGCAATGCGCATAAATCCAACATCCTTTTAATAGCCAGCAGCGGCTGGAATGCCTTTGGGTTCACTCGGTTCAGCCAATTTATCGATATTGATATCGGTCTCGACCGCCACCAAATCCCAATCGCTACAGCTGCGCTCAAATGCCTCTTCCAGCGAATAATCCGGCGTCCAGTGCAGCAGCGCCTTCGCCCTATCGTTGTTGTATTTCAAAGGCTTAAAGCGACCTTGAAGCTTAGCAGGCACTAAAATCCCCGGCAGTCTAGCCTGCTTATCTAGCAGCGCCGTATTCACCCACCAAGCCAAATTAGCGATAGAGCGCATCACAAACCAAGGAACCGGAATTATCTGCGGCGGCTCTAGCGTATGCAGCAAAAGCTGATCGAGATAGGTATTTTGCGTGGGCAAATGGTCGTCCACAATGTTGATGGTTTGGCCGACAGCAGCAGGTGCGTCTAGAGCGCAGGCGATCGCCGCCGCGCAGTTTTCCACGTAGGCCATCGGCAGCGTGGCCTTTCCCCCAATCTTTAGCCAGCGAGTTTCGCCCATTTCCGCGCCAATCAGCGCGTGCCAAAGGTTGTCGCGCCCGTAGATCATGCCGGGCCGCAGAATGGTCACATCGCCTTCGTACGCCCGGTATAGCTTCTCTTGAATGAGCTTGGTTTGAGCGTAGCCATCGCGGTCGGCAGGGTTCGCTTCAATCGGGCCAGTCTCATCGAGCAGATGATGCGGCTGCATGTGCAAAAAGTCGTATACCGAAAAGGTACTAATCGCAACGAGCTGCCGGATCTCTTGCGCCTTCATTGCCCAAAGCAAATTTTCGGTGGCGATGACGGTGCCCGCAAACTGATCGTAGAAGTCGCCGCTTTTAACTGCCGCCAGGTGAATGACAGCGTCAGCACCCGTTAATGCCTCTGTTAGCCCCCGGCGCGATCGCAAATCTTGCCGCACAATGGTCACATTTGGGCTGTTGTGCCAGCTCACCTGCTCCAGGTTAGTTTTAGCGCGAACGTTCGCGAGCACCTGATGCCCCGCCCGCAGCACCGCAGCTACCACATACTGGCCGACGAAGCCCGCCGCGCCCGTAATAAATACCTTTTTTTGAGCAGTCAAAGCGGGTTTTGGATCTACGTTCGAAGCATCGTTATTCAAAGCGTCGTTATTCGAAGCGTCGTTAAGCGTCGTCATTACAGTCTGTTCTCCTGTGCGAGTAAGGCTTCAACCAGTTGGCTCGTGCGGGCCATGTCGTTAAATTTGATGGGCGGCGCTTGGCCTACGCTTAAGGCGCTGTAAGTTTCATCGAGTAAGTAGTGCAGCCCTTCATAGGGCGTCTTTTGCATAATTTTGCGGCGGAAGTTGCGAGCGCTAGCACTCATCAGCTCCCAACCATTGGCGAAGTGGTTGACTAAAGGAGAAAGCTGCTTGCCGCCGCTGCGAGGCACGACGCAGCGCAAATAGGGCTGAAACAAATCGGTTTCTGCGTAGCCGCGATCGCCTCGAACCATAATCGAAAAGCAGTCGGGCGACGTATAGCTGCTAAAGCGAATGCGCCCATGCGCCTGACCGCCAATGACCAGCGCGTCTAAATCGTCGTATTTAAACAAATCGCCGCCGCCGTGGTTGCTCCAGGCTGCCGAAACGCGATCAAAATTGGCCTCTGGCAAAAAGGACAGCAGCAGATAGCTCAAGTGCGTAATAAAATCGTGAATGACCCCGGCTGGCATGCTGTGAATGGGGCTAGGTAAGTTCTCATCGGCATAGCGCCCGCCGCTGCGCAAATCTAGCGCCATGCGAATTTCTACTTCTTGAACGGTGCCTAAAGTGCCGTCATCAATCAGTGCTTGAATAGCGCGAACCGGGCCGTTGAAGCGATAGTTTTGGTCTTCGATTAGATAGCGATCGCACTCGCGAGAAATCTGCCACAAATCCGTAAAGGCTTGGTAGGTGGTCGCCACCGGTTTCTCACAGATGACGTGAGCGCCCGCTCGCAAACAGTCCGTGGCGATCGCCTGATGAGTTTGCGGCGGCGTCAGAATATGAACCACATCTGGCCGGGCAACTTCGAGCATTTTGGCATAGTCGGTATAGGCGATCGCTAAAGAGCCGCCCTCTAGCTGGCCGTCAGCTTGGCTAGGGCCGTAAGTTTCTACGGCGTAGTTCACCGCCGCCGGAGACAAGTCGCAAACGCCTACTAAGTCGGCCTTTGCGCATTTCTGCAAAAAGGAAAGGTGCTGCTTTGAGATAACTCCGGTGCCAATGACGGCTGATTTGAGCACTGCTGGCATAACGTTAAAGTACTTACTCCAGTGTGTTTGGAGCCTTTTATAGAGAGTTGACTATAGAAAGCAGCTAGCTTGATCGAGTAAATGGCTTAGCCCAGCCAAACGTCTGCGTCTTCTCTACAAAAGAAGCCAATCGCAAAAAAATAGTTCCGGATGCGCGTTTTTTAAACCGCGATCGAACTTCAGATAGAACTTCATAGCGCTCTAGTGCGATCACCTAAAGCCCTCGTAACAATAGAGCCGTCACTGACTAAACTAAATAAATAGTTATACGGAAAAAGCAAGTAGCTAATGTAAAAAGATAGGTATAAAAGGACACTCTTTTAAAGGCTTCAATCCTATAAGAGCCGTCCCTCGTAAAACCTAGAACCAGCAGATGCCGTACAGATATCAGACCAGGCAAACTGCTGCTAAATAGATTGAAACACTGGTATTTTTCGTTAGCGCTTTGCCGTTAGCGCTTTGCCATGTAGCCTTGTTCGTTTAGACACTTTGATTACAAGCTATCGCGATAATGCCCGATTCAATTGACTTCGATTTTCGAGCAGCCATTGAGCAAAAAAATCGCTGGCCCCGCCCCTCTAATCAGCCGCACCAAGAAAGAGCGATAGACTTAGCCACAGCGGAGATGCTGAGTTCTAAAAAGTCGCTCAAAGCCGTTCGGCTACTCATCATCGTGGAGGAAACCGACTACAGAGCCTACTTATCTAGCCTGATCGTAGAGATGATGCCCAGTTGTCGGGCACAGCCCATTAGCCGCGCAGATGCGCATATCCTCAACGCAGCCTCCGCCTGGAAGCAGCAAGTGCAAGCAGTTGCTATTTTTTCTAGCTATTCTCAAACGGCCTACAGTGAAGTTTGTTCGTTAGGCATTCGGCTCATTGGCAGCGGCATTGCTAGTAAGGAAGCTTTTGTTGGGCTATCAACTCGCAGTGCCCGTCAGCGCAAAAAGAAAATGCAGCGGCTAATAGCAGACTTTTGCCCTACGCACATTGTTATGACGACGCCCAACGACGACCTGCTAGGCTGGGCCAATCGCAACCGCATCAGCAGCGTCGTGCTCCTTCGCGAATGGCCAATACCGCTAAATTCTCAGGAAGAGCAGCAGCACAATAGCTTGCTAAAGCAGATCAGCCGTCCACAGGTTAAATGGGTAGGGGCGCAGGGCGTCTTGGCCTGCAAGATGATGGCAGACCGCGTTGCTACCAATAAGCTAATCCCCTGGGCATGGCCTCAATCCCACGCCCTGACTCAATGCTCGCCTAAGCAGCTAAGCCTTGAGCGCGATCGCATTCATCTTCTCTACGCTGGCACCCTAAACCACTCATCAAACGTTAGCGATTTACTAGCCGCCGCCAGCGATTTACAGCAAAAAGGTCACCAGGTGATGCTTCAAATTGTGGTTGAAGAAGCAACGCCGCCCGCCGAGCTAGAGGCCCTGTTCGAACAATCGCAACAGTTAGGAATCACCGAGGCAGTTACGATCTCTTTGGCAGAGTCTATTGGGCAACTGCTAACGCAGATTCGCGCGGCGGATGCGCTGATTATTCCAGGCGACCTACCGGGCCCTGAGTCTAAAACTGAAATGCCAATGCCGATGCAGGTGGCGATGGCGGCCTGTACGCCTATTGTGGCCTGCGATCGCGCATTTTTTAGCAGCCACCTCATTCACGGGGTCAACGCTCTAATCTTTCCAGAAGGCAATCAAAAGGCAATCGTGCGTTGCCTCGAACGGCTCATGGATCAGCCACAGCTATATGCGCAGCTTTCTGAAGCCAGTGTTGCCCAGCAGCCAGCAAACCGACCGGCCATTTGGAAAGACCTGATCGAGCGATGGATGATGGCTAACCCAGCCGATAAACAGTGGCTAAAAAACTACGCATTCTCGTCAGGTCGCTTTTCGCAGCTAGAAGCCTATTCAGCCTAAAGAAACTTTCTACCCGCAAAACCATTCATACCTAGCACAAAGTATCACCATCTTCTGGCAGCTATGGATAATCTGGGTGTAGTCGCAATTGGCAGAAATGAGGGCGATCGCCTCATTCAATGCCTAGACTCTCTAAAGCAACAGCTACCGCTAGGCACTCCCATTGTCTACGTCGATTCTGGCTCTACCGACAGCAGCGTTGCCGAAGCCAAAGCCAGAAACGCGCAGGTTGTTGCACTAGATATGTCCATTCCCTTTACGGGCGCAAGGGCTAGAAACGAAGGATTTGCCTATCTCCTTCAGCACTTTCCGCAAATCCAATATGTGCAGTTTATAGACGGCGACTGCGAGCTAATCGCTGGCTGGGGCGAAGCCTCAATCGCCACGCTAGAACAAAATCCGCAGCTAGCCGTAGTATTTGGTCAGCTACAGGAGCGCTTTCCAGAAGCCTCTGCTTACAACAGACTAGCGGCTATAGAGTGGGTCGTTCCAGCAGGCGAAGCAGAAGCCTGCGGGGGGATTTCAATGATGCGATCGCAAGCGATTAGCGAAGTCGGCGGCTTTAACGCAAAAATGATTTGCGGCGAGGAGCCAGAGCTGTGCATTCGCCTGCGGCAAAAGGGCTGGAAGATACGGTGCATCGAGCGAGAGATGGCCATTCACGATATGGATATGCACCGATTTGGGCAATGGTGGAAGCGCAGCGTTCGAGGTGGTTGGGCCGTAGCCGAAGGCGCTGCAATGTACGGCAACACCGCTGAGCGATATATGAAAAAAGAGAATATGAGCGGCTGGCTTTGGGGCGCGATTTTGCCCGGAGTGGCGTTGGGATGGGCGATCGCCAGTCACGGCATCACAATTCTGTTCTTACTAGGATGCTATTTGCTGCTGTTGTTTAAGATTTTTCGCTATCAGCGGCGGCTCGGTGAGCGCGCTCAGCACGCCTGGGTTTATGCTTTTTTCTGCAGTCTCTCAAAAGTACCGCAGGCCGTTGGCCAAGCAAAGTACTGGATTAACCGCTGGCAGGCAAAACCCGCAGTGCTAATTGAATATAAAAGATGAGAATCCTAGCTGCTTTCTTCTAAGCTACTGGTTTCGCTGCTGATAGCTCCAGTAAATCGCTTCTAAAAACGTATCTGCTGTCATTTCAGCGGGCAAAGCGTCTAGCTGAGCGTTGGCTTTTAGCTGGCGGGCCATCTGCAAACTTACGTCCTGGCGGGCCGCTTCGGTAAGGAAGCTGCGGCGCTGGAGATATTCGCGCACCATCGCAAAGTCATCCGGGCTAATAAGGTCGTAATTTAGCCGAGCGAGCAGGTCGCTCCCGACGGTTTTAGCCGTTTCTGAAACGGCCAGACCCTGCCCAGCCGTACGCGGATCGACTTGTACAACTAGCGTGCCAGCTAGCCAGTCGCCAACGCGTTTTTCTCGCGGGTTAAAAAGGACGCAGAAAAAACCTACAAATAAAATGTCGTCTACCGGGCGCACCAGCGATCGCAGCGTCGCCTGAAACAATCGCACCGGCTGACCATCATCGCGAATTACCCGAATCTTGGCATAGCGCTTGCCCGGCGTTTGCCCATACCAGGCCGTTTCAAACCCCACAAAGTAGCCCACATACAGACCAAAAGCCAACAGACTAGAAATGGCCGTTGCCCAAAGCTGAAGATTACCAGAATCAACCGAGAGAATTGCGTCCCACTGATTGAGCTGCGAGAGCGCTAGTATCCACAGCCAAAAGGTCAGCAAAAGAGCAACGCCTAGAGCCGTATAGTCAATCACGAGCGCGATCGCCCGGCTCCCTATCCCAGCCAGGGTAAATTCTAATTCGACGCTCTCTGGGGTCTGAATCCTGACGCTATTGAATAGGTTCATCGCTCAAAGTATCTGGAGCAGTGTCTACGACCGAATCGGTAGCCAGTTTCAAATCTAGGCCCTCGCGACGGCTGCGCAAGTCGTAATAGAGTACCCCTTTCACCACCTGCCAGAAGGGTAGCGTCAGCACACCCGCCGCCAAGCTCAGCACCAGAATGAGCAGATTAAGCGCTGCTGACGAAGCCGACCCCGGCTCTACAAAAACCACCGCGATCTGCGGCGCAATCGTCATCAAGATGGTAATAGGCAAAGTAATAAGATAGGCCGCCATCACCACAAACTGGATGCGCCCAATCGACTTTTTAGAAAGCTGCCAGCTACGGCCAATGCTGGTACTCGGATCAACCTGCGGCTCCACCGCCATGGGCACCTCCGCGATGATCAGCCGTCCCACAATCCAGAGAAGCGCTAGCAGTATCACGGCCAGCGCCGCCAGCGTGGTGGCAACAATCGCAAACGTGCCGCCCCCCGGCCCAAAAATAGCCGTCAGCGCATAGCTTGCCAGCCCGCCCACCACAAAACCCGCTAACAGGCTCACTAAAACAATGGCTAAGTAAGCCCCGGCAAATATCAGCAGCAGCAAGCAGCCCAATCCTAAGAATGACCAGATTTTGGGACTTACTTGCCGATACGCTTCTCGCGGCGTTTCGGGCTGATTCATCAATTCCTGAAAGGCCAAGCGCGACATTAAGCCGGTGTACATGCAGTACTTTGCCCAGCCATATATCGGCACAATTAGCCAAAGATAGGCTTTTGCCGAGAGCGTCAGGTACATTTTGAAGCGATCGCGATATAGCCGAATTGAGGCGCTAACAACATTGCCCGGATTGAGTGGCCCTAAATTTGAAGGGGAAGCCGAAGTCATCGCGATCGCTCCTTAGCGGTAAAGACAGGTGGCTTTGGTCACATTACTACAGCTTTGCCCGGATTAGCGCCAGAGGTATTCGCTTTAGGTGCGATCGCGGTAAATGTACGGAGTCTAGCTAGCTTGCACTCACAAATAGCTTCTAGCGCTCACAAGCAGCTTCTAGCGCTGCGCACTGTCTCATCGCGATCGATCATCACAATTGCTCACCACGATCGCTCATCACAATCGAAGGTATTCTAAAAACTCTAGGCTCTCAAAGTGGCCCCACTCAACAGCAGCGAGTACAGCTAAATGAACGTGCAGCGATGGATAGCTCGAAGAGAAACTAGCTGGCGACAGCTTGAGCAGCTACTCAAGCAAGCCGAAACCAAAGGCATCAAGTCTCTCAAAAGCGAGCAGGTACGGCAAATGGCTAGCCTCTATCGATCCGTTTGCGCCGATCTAGCCCGCGCCACCAGCCACCAAGTCAGCCCAGCCGTTATCAAAGACCTACGCGGACTCACCACCCGAGGCTATAGCCAAATCTACCAGGGGTCTCGGCGGCAAGAGTGGCAGGCGCTCAAAGACTTTTACCGCTACGGCTTTCCAGCAGTGGTGCAGCAGTGCTGGGCCTACATTGCCACAGCCACACTGCTGTTCATCATCGGCGGCGCCATTGGCTGGTGGTTTTCCTGGCAAGACGACAGCTTTATGACCCTAGTCCTCGGCAGCGACTTCGTAGAAAACGTCAGGTCTACCCAGGAACTCTGGACAGTCTCGATCCTCGGCGTAGAACCCGTCGCATCTAGCAGCATTACCATCAACAACATCGCCGTCTCCCTTATCGCCATCATTGGCGGCGTCACCACCTACCGCCCAGAAATTTCCATCATCACGCCACCCGGCGCGTTCACCCTCTACCTACTCATCTTCAACGGCCTGATGATTGGCTGCGTCTCCGCTCTAGTGGCCCAGCTTAACCTGGCCTACGACCTGTGGGCGTTCATTTTCCCCCACGGATCCCTAGAACTCCCCGCCATCTTCTTCGCTGGCGGCGCAGGACTCCTACTCGCCAAAGCCATCCTCATTCCCGGTCAATACCGCCGCATAGACGCCCTCAAAGTTCACGGACTCCAGGCCGCCAAACTGATCTACGGCATCATTCCGATGCTCGTCATCGCTGGCCTGATTGAAGGCTTTATCTCTCCTCAACCCTGGATCCCTAACGCACTCAAATATCTGCTTGGCACCACTCTTTTCATCGCCCTAGTCCAATACTGCCGCCGCCAGCGCCCAGCCCCTTCAAAGCTCACTTAACTTAGCTTGCTTGGTTAAACTATTCGTTTGCTACGCTTAAGAAAGAATAGGATCAAAGGTATAAGCTGACAGCAATGCCCCTAACGCACGGTCGCCGATTTGTGACAGATAGATACATCAATCCACTAACAGACTTCGGCTTTAAGCGCATCTTTGGTACGGAGCCGAACAAAGCGCTGCTGATAGATTTTTTGAATGTTGTGCTCCCTGAAAAACATAGAATCAGCGAGCTCAGCTATCGGAATAGCGAAAACGTTGGCAATAGCGCGCTAGACAGGAAAGCAATCTTCGATTTGTACTGTCAGAGCAACAGCGGTGAACGTTTCATTGTTGAAATTCAAAAGGCAAAGCAAAACTTCTTTAAAGATAGAAGCGTCTATTATTCGACGTTTCCGATACAAGAGCAGGCGATAAAAGGAGACTTTTGGAACTATCATCTATCGCCAGTCTATACCGTAGGCATCCTAGACTTTATCTTTGACGATCATAAAGACGACGAAACGCTGCTGCATACCGTAGAGCTAAAAGACCAGCAGTGCAGAGTCTTTTACGACAAGCTAAAGTTTATTTATTTAGAGCTACCTAAGTTCCAAAAACCGCTAGAAGCATTAGAGACCCATTTTGATAAATGGCTTTATCTGCTGCGACATCTGCCTAGTTTGAACAATCCGCCTGAGCTACTGCAAGAAAGTACATTTATGCAGCTATTTGAGATTGCAGAGATTGCTAACTTTACGCCGGTAGAGCAGGTTGCCTACGAAGATAGTTTGAAGTATTACCGCGATCTAAATAACGTTGTGGATACGTCGAGGCAAGAAGGCTTAGAAGAAGGTTTAGATCAAGGCGCAATTCGCGTGATTATTCTTGTGTTAGCGCAACGGTTTGGCCAACTGCCGGACAGTGTGCTTAAGGCTATTCAATCGCTGGCTGTAGAGGATTCGGAAGCGCTCGTGAAAGCTCAAACAAGCTTTGATAGTCTCAGCGACCTGAGCGCGTGGCTTGAGCGTATGGATTGAGCGCCGCGATCGCAATTAGCCCTCAACGTGCCAGCCCTCAGCGTGCCCCCTGCTATCACAGCCGCGATCGCGCCTTAATTCTCAAATACGCTTCTACCAAAGCATCCGTCACCCCGTCTGCTGGCGCATCCAACACCAGCACGCCGCTGCGCTTTAGCAACCCCAACGCCACCCGCCGCTGCGCTAGCAAGTCAATCGCCACTGCCCGTTCGTAGCCACCCGCCACATCTACCGGCACCGTCTGCGATCGCTGCATCATCAGCGGATCTTGTAGCGTCACACAAAAGGGTAAGTACCGCGATCGCAGCCGCATCAGCCCAGACAGCAGCTCAGCCGACGCCGTTCGATCCACCACATCTGTAATCACCACCACCAGCGCCCGCCGGTGCTGCGCTCGCACTACCTGCGTCACCGCGCCCAAATAATCAGACTCCAAAAAATCCGGCTGCACGGGCGTCAACCGCTCAATCATCTGCTGCAAATGGGCCTGACCCCGCTTTGGTGGCATCCAGGTATGCATCGTGCGATCAAATAGGCCCACGCCCACGCGATCGCCCCGGCTAATTCCCGCTAGCGCCAAAGACAGCGTTGCATTTAGCCCCCAGTCAAACCGCGCTAATCCCTGCACCTGAGCCGTCATCAACCGCCCTCGATCCAGCAAAATAATCAGCGTCTGCTCCCGCTCTGGCTCTAGCACCCGCACCAAAGGCTGGCTCCGCCGCGCCGTTGCCTTCCAGTCAATAAAACGCGGATCGTCCCCCACGTCATACTCTCGCAGCTCCGCAAACTCAGTCCCGACGCCCAGCCGCCGCTTCTGCTTTAGCGTCCCGGTGGCCTGCATCGCTAGCCGAATCGAAAGCTGCCGCAGCCCGATCAAATCTGGATACACCGCCACCTGCTGCGCTGCCGGAATGCGCCACTGCCCCCAGGCCAACTTCAGCGGTCCTCGCTGCCGCACTTCCATATCTCCCCAGGCATGCTCCCCTCGCTGATGGGGCTTCACCGCATAGCTCAAGGTCGCTTCGGTTCCCGCCGATGCCACCGCCCGCAGCGGCATCTCATCCCCCTCAAACGCAGCCGGATAGCGATCGTAAATCAGTAGCTCAGCCCCCTTCTCAGCAGCCACCACCAGCTCTACTGGATTATCTCGACCAATCGACAGCCGCTGCAACGGCACGCGAGTAATACTGGCCCGCCGACCGCGCACCCGCCAGCCATCCCACAGCATCACCAGCAAAACCGCCCCGTCAAAGCAAAGCAGCGTTAGCAGCGCCAGCGAAAACCGATCTGATCCCTGCGCAAAATTAGACAGCAGCGTGGCGATCGCCCCACCGGCAACCAGCAGTCCGTACGTTCTTTGAGTTGGCAGCATAATGTTCTCTTTTAAGACGTCTTAGCGAGGCACCGGAACGCTCTCTAACAATCCTCGAATCACGTCATCGGTCGAAAGGCCGTCGAGCTGCGCCTCTGCTCCCATTAGTAAACGGTGCCTGAGCAACGGCATGGCTACTGCTTTGATATCGTCAGGCGAAACGTAATCTTGCCCGTGCAGCCAAGCATAAGATTGAGCCGCCCGCAGCCACTGCACCACCGCCCGAGGAGAGGTGCCCACCGCTAAATCAGGATGCGATCGCGTTTTCTGAGCCAGCGCCAGCAAATAATCCAGCACCGGCGACTGCACCGTTACCTTTTTCACCGCCGCTCTTACCTGAATAATCTCAGCCGCTGTCGTCACAGGCTGAAGTTTAGCAAGCTGCGATCGCTTCGCCTCGAACCCTGCCTGCGCGTTCAGCAGCATCGTCTTCTCGGCCTCCGGCGATGGATAACCCACCACCAGCTTGAACAAGAAGCGGTCGAGCTGCGCCTCCGGCAGCGGATAAGTCCCCTCGTACTCCAGCGGATTTTGCGTCGCAATTACCCAGAACAGATCCGGCAGCGCATAGCTCGTCCCATCTAGCGTTACCTGCTGCTCCTCCATTGCCTCTAGCAGCGCCGCCTGCGTCTTCGGCGGTGTCCGGTTAATCTCGTCTGCCAGCAGCACCTCTGTAAACACTGGCCCCTTCTTCAAGGTAAAGTCGCGCGTATTCAAGTCGAACACGTTGGTGCCCAAAATATCAGACGGCAAAATATCCGGCGTTAGCTGTACGCGGCAAAAATCAGCCTGCAGCAGCTGAGAAATAACTTTTACCAGCAGCGTTTTCCCCGTTCCAGGCACGCCTTCCAAAATCACATGCCCATCGGCGAGCAGCGCTACCAATAGCTGATTTACCAGCGCCTGCTGACCCACCACCACCTGGCTCACCGCCTTACTAATTCGAGTTAGACTCGCTTGCAGCTCATTCATAAAAAGACATCTTCCTAATAATCAGGCCATCAAAGAGGCTTTAACAGTTATTTGCTCGCTCTGTAGCAGGGGCATTGGCCCTTTGGCTTGCCGTCACCGACAAAGATTGAAGCTGCCGCAGCCAGGTTTGCAATGCCGAATCGCCTTTTGGCATCGCTCGCAAAACCGCCAGTTCCTCAACGCTGCGTCCGGTAGACTGATGCCAAGCCGCTTGCAGCGTCTCTAAAGAAACCGCCGCATCGCCCAGCCCTAGCGCCCGCTGAAGTGATTTTTGCTCTGCAAGAGCGAGCGTTTCTACCAAAAAATCTCGGTTATTCGCCTTGTGTAACACGCCCGCTAGCGCTTTGATATAGGCTTCGCTGTTGTTGACTAAAGGCGTAGAGAGCGATCGCCTCAACCCAATCCGCCGGTTCTGCGCCACCAGCGCCACCAGCAAAATAACGCCTACCTGCACCGCCACCACTATCAGCGGCGTTTTCGCCAAATAGCCTAGCCAGGTGCCTGCCACTTCCTCAACCACTACGTCGCGATCTTTATAGCCATGCAAATATTCATCTATCCAAATAGGCCCGCTTGCTTCTCTCGCTAAATCAGCTAAAAATGCGAAGTTTCCAGACGCTTCTTGGTAGGCATTAGCCGCGATGAACGGTGTCGTTGAAAGGATGACGTTTGGCTGTTCTACCGATCTCCAAACCACTGCGCCTTGCTCATCGGCTAGCAGGTTTGATTGAACGGCCCTATCTTGAACGGCCCTATCTTGAACAGCCCTATCTTGAACGGCCCCATTCAGCGAATTTGGCTCGGAGCTAATCTCTTGGCCCGTTTGGCCATAGGGTGCCAGGTCGCGATCGCTCAGCTTATAGCGGCGACGCGTTTCAACGGTGACCTTTCCAGACGCCGAATCGAGCTGGGTTGAAAAGTTAGCGGCCGTTACTGGTCCTTGCTGTGTCAACACGATCAGGCGATCGCCGCGCTCTAGCCAGTCAGCGAGTTCCGCTTGCCAGGCGCTAGGCCCGCCAAATGCGATCGCTGGCGGAATCACGCGAATCACAGTCGCAGGTGCCTGATTATCTTCGTCCTGTTCAACCAGCTCGGAAATAGGCCGCTGCCATCGCTTAATCGGTGCGCCTTGGGCCTCCATGTACGCGTACCAAGCCCCGTAGCCATCTGGCGCTTTTCCCCAGGTAGATCCCGTATCGATTCGATTGCTAGCAGGTGCGCCCACTAGCAGGAAAAAAACCAGCACCAGCGCTGCCAAAATGCCGATAATCCAGTAGCGCCGATTAGCAGAGCCGCCACTAGTGGCAGTAGCAGTAGTAGAAGCGTTGTTAGCACCAGCGCTCATTTCTTCTGAATCTCCTCATAGGCTTGGCGGCAGCGCTGAAACATTTCCGATGAGGCGATCGCCTTCCCAAACAAAAGCCGTTCGTGCGTTCCAATTAGCAGCTGGTAAGGACGCGGCAGAGATCGATCTTGACCCAGCTTCTCCAAATACTCACCGTCTGTCCGACTAGACTTGTGCAGCAAGCGCTGACTATCGTGCAGCTGCTGCAACGTCGCTTTATACAGCGCCCTGCAAGCCTCCTTGTACTGAGCCTGCTGAGCATAATCTTGAGCCTGCTGCCACCAATACTGAGCGCTATGCACCTCATCCACCGACTGAGCGCCCTCTAGCGTCACCCATTTTTGATCCCGCACCAGCCATCTTTTCACAGTCGGTTCTACCGCTCGAAATAACAGCCAGCCCAGCCACACAGAAACCGCCGCCGCTCCACCCCAAAACAGTACCTGACCCACTTCCGGCGGCAAATTCCAGTTTGGCCAATTCCAATCTGGCAGGTCAACATCTGCCTGAGAAGCCCGATACTCAGACCATTCAAGAAACCGCTGTATTCCCTGGCGCAACTGCCAGCCCAAAGAACTCGAATTGTAGGCAGCACTAGGCATAAAGCAGCCGTTAAGCAGCAACGAGATACTAACTTACAGCCTGAGGGAAAAGGCCGCTGCGATTAGTACTGACAAATTAACATCTTTCCAAAGCCCAGCTGTCGTCACGCCTGCTCAGAAAACGGAGGTAAGGACTACACCCTGTAAAAAAGGGCACCTCTCAAACTGGCCGCGCACTCAGCACATGTACTGAGCTAGAATCACCTAATTATCAACCTTTATCTCTATGACGTTTTGTCCACATCTAGGGGTGTCATGCAGAACTCTACTGAAATTAGATGTCTTCGCAAGAATAGAGGTATATATAAGGTATGCGAGGGGCATCATGTTTAATTCAACGCCAGATAGAGTTTGGGCCAGTTTGTTGTTTAAGGTTGCTTTTGTTCCTTTTGTAGGACTACTGCTAGTGCTCATCACCAGCCAAACCATGTCGCTACAAAACCACACTTCAGAAGAAGCTGGCCCAAATAACTCCGGCGCATTCGTAGAAGTCACCACGTTTTAGCCACGAAAGCCAACTTAAGATTGAGACAGGTTATCTCGCGTCTTAAACAGATTTTCTAGTTAGGACGTTTCGCGAAGCGTTTTTTTTAGAGTCTCCTTAGAAATAACAACTTTGTATAAATCATTACAAACGCAAAGTTATCGATCTCTTAGGTTGTATACAATCGAAACTTGAAGTAGAAGCAAACGCATGGGCTATTCGTTCGACTTCTCTGTCATCCGGGATAACTTTGGTGTTTTATTAGCAGGTGCGTGGTTAACGCTGCGGCTTTCGCTGCTGGCGGTTGCCTTCGGTTTAGGCATTGGCATTATCGGCTCGCTTTGTCGAACGTCAGGAAATCGTTTGTTAAACGGTATTTCGTTGGCGTATGTAGAAGTTATTCGCAACACGCCTTATTTGATCCAGCTTTTCTTCATCTTCTTTGGGCTGCCCGCACTCGGACTAAAGTTATCAGCAGAGCAGGCTGCTGTCGTTTCTTTAGCGATTAACTTTGGAGCCTATTCAACAGAAATTGTCAGAGCGGGCGTCGAAAGCATACCCAAAGGCCAGGTTGAGGCTGGGCTAGCCATCGGATTCAAAAAGCTGGACGTGTTTCGCTACATTGTGATTCCACCGGCCTTGGCAAATATCTATTCATCGCTGGTAGGACAGGTCATTTTAGCGGTGCTCTTTACCAGCGTTGTCTCGCAAATTGCCGCTGAAGATTTGACCTATGCAGGCAATTATCTCGACTCTAGAACGTTTCGCAGCTTTGAAATCTATTTCACGCTAGCGGTTCTTTACCTAGCAATTGTTTGGATTGTTAAAGCGATCGCCTACTTGATTGAGCTGCGGTTTTTTGAGTTTGCCAAGTATAGACAGTGACACAGATAATTAGGTCATCGCTATGGATGAGTTTACGCTATCTCGCATCTTTATCAATCTTTTAATTGCAACCAAGTGGACGCTGATTCTGTCGCTAATTGCGTTTGTTGGCGGCGGATTAATTGGGGCTTTAATTGCCCTTATGAGAATCTCCTCCAATCCATTTGCTCGCAGCATTAGCTGGATTTACGTTGAGTTTTTTCAGGGCACCCCGCTGTTGTTGCAGCTATTTCTGGCGTTCTTCGGGTTCTCGGTTGTAACCGGTATCAATCTTTCTCCGCTAGTCGCTGCCTCTATTGCACTAACCGCTTATACCAGCGCTTTTTTGGGCGATATTTGGAGAGGTGCAATTCAGGCGGTGCCGAGGGGGCAGTGGCAGGCAGCTTCTGCAATCGGGTTCGGTTATTTTGACCAATTGCGACTGATTATTTTGCCACAGGCGGTGAGGTTAGCGATCGCACCTACCGTAGGCTTCTTAGTTCAGGTAATCAAAGGAACTTCTCTCGCCTCCATTATCGGCTTTACAGAGCTATCGCGAGCCGCGTCTTTAATCAACAACGTCACGCTTCAGTCGTTGTTAATCTTCGGAATGGCAGGGCTAATCTACTTTGCACTCTGCTATCCCCTTTCTAGCTGGAGCCAGAAACTAGAGAGAAAGCTCGCCTATAAATAAGACCGCTGTACAAACAACAAAGCTCTAAAAGAGTCCATTAAATAAAAGTCCTTAGATAAGAGTCCTTAGATAAGAGTCCTTGGATAAAAGTCCATTAGATAAAAGCCGATCGCCGGGAGTATTTACGATGACGTTAGATTTCATTCGAGCCATGTTCCGCAAGCGGCAAAGATCGGTTGCCCTATTCACAGTCAGCTTATTCTTTATTGTCGCGGTAGCCGCCTGTGGAGGAGAACCGACCTCTGTGGGTTCCAAAGCTCAGATCAGCTCCGAAGATATTGCTAAAATTCCGGTGCCAAGAACGCTAGCGCAGATCCAGGAGTCGGGCACGGTAAAAGTTGCTGTTCCATCTGACTTTCCCCCTTTTGGCTATGTCAATACCAGGATGCAGCCGATTGGCTACGACATTGATATGGCCGCAGAAATTGCCAAGGGATTAGGCGCCGAGCTAGAAGTTATTCCGGTCGTAGGTGGCTACCGAATTCCATTTCTACAAACGGATCGGGTCGATATGATTATCTCTAGCTTGGGGAAGAACGACGAACGCGATTTGATTATTGACTTCTCTGAGCCTTACGCTCCTTTCTTTTCAGCGATTTATGGAGGGCCCGCCGCAGACATTTCAGTCATTGAAGATCTAGAAGGATACTCCATTGGGGTCGCGCAAGGTTCACTAGAAGATCTAGAGATTTCTAAGCTGACCGAGAAGGTTAGTAACGTTGATATTAAACGCTATGCCAACAACAGTTTGACGGCATCGGCCTTAGTGTCTGGGCAGGTAAATGCGATCGCCACCGGTAACGTCGTAGCGGCAAAACTCATCCGAGACAATCCCGCGCAAGAAATCACCAGCAAATTTGTCCTCAAGGACTCGCCTTGCTACGTCGGCGTGCGAGAAGGCGACGCAGAATTTGTCACCAAAATCAATGAGATTATTACCAGCACAAAGCAATCTGGGCGGCTCAATCAGATGTCCGAAGAGTGGTTTGGAGAGCCGCTGCCCGACGAGATCTCCAAGGTTTAAGAGATTTAAGAATTAGATATTAATGCCCTCGCGTCACGATTCCCCGATTAGCCCTAGCCCCGCGTCTAGCCTTTCACCATCCACAGCAGAGAGCTATAACAATGACCAATCTCCAACCCGATACGGCCAGATCTTCTGTAGGCGTTCTAGACAAATCGCCCGTTATTGTTGCAAAAAACGTCAATAAAACCTACGACAACGGATTTAATGTTTTAAAGGGCGTCAGTTTAACCGTTAATAAAGGAGAAGTGGTTGTCTTGATGGGGCCTTCCGGCTCAGGCAAATCCACTTTTATCAGAACCTTCAACGGCCTAGAGCCTTACCAACAAGGCAGCATAGAAATCGACGGAACGGCTATCTCTCACAATAAAAAAGGAATTGAGCTAGTGCGCCGCGAAGTCGGCATGGTGTTTCAACAGTTCAACCTGTTTCCCCATCTCACCATTCTAAAAAATATCACCATTGGCCCTATTAAGCTTCGAGGCATGTCTAAGCAAGAGGCCAATCGGTTGGCAATGGATTTGTTGGAGCGGGTAGGCATTGCGCACCAAGCAGAAAAATATCCTGGGCAGCTTTCGGGCGGACAGCAGCAGCGAGTTGCGATCGCCCGCGCCCTCGCGATGAAGCCCAAAGTTATGCTGTTCGATGAACCAACTTCAGCCCTCGATCCGGAAATGGTTCGCGAAGTGTTAGACGTTATGCGAAATTTGGCAGAATCTGGCATGACCATGGTTTGCGTAACTCACGAAGTTGGTTTTGCCCGTGAAGTGGCTGACCGCATCATCTTTTTAGCAGAAGGACAGCTCATCGCTGACACCACACCCGACCAGTTTTTCAATAATCCGAAAGAAGAACGGCTAAAGACATTCCTATCGCAGATATTGCATTAGCTTGACCACTAGAGAATACTTAGCCGCTAGAGAACAGGTTGTGGCTTCTGATACAGTCCAAAGAGATGCTCGTAGAGGCCCTCTTCTGATATGGAAATTCGATACAACCACAGCACAGAAAACGTTAACTGGGATCAGGTTTCCAACCTCTTTCGCACCGTCAGCTGGAGCCATCGAGATCCCCAAGCACTCTGTCGAGCATTCAACCGCAGTACCTACGTAAGATTTGCGCTGTGCGAAGAGAAAGTCGTAGCCTGTGGCAGAACGCTAGACGATGGAGAATTTTACGCGATGGTGGTCGATTTAGTCGTCTCACCCGCCTTTCAGGGCAAAGGGATTGGCCGCAAAATTCTCTGCGAGCTAAAAGACGCGTCCGAAGGCTTTATCTTCACCACGCTGATCTCAGCTGTGGGCAAAGAACCCTTTTACCAAAAGCAAGGATGGCTCCAGCAAAAAACCGGTTTCATCTGGCCGCGCTCCGATCAGCAGAGCCTCGATCATGCAATCCGCGACTAACTAAAGCCCTTCCCTACAGCGTTTCTAAAAAGCACAGCAAATCGGCCATATCCTTCTCATTAGGCTGAAACTGAGGCATCGGCGGCGTCTGACCGCTAATCACCTGTTCAATCAAAGCCACTTTAGACTTGTGCTCAGAAACGCCGTTCAAACTTGGCCCCACTTCACCAGCAGCTTCCAATCCATGACAGGTCGCACAGTTCATGGTGAAGATGTCCTTACCTCTAGCCGAATCGCCCGATAGCTGAAGCACGTTCTGTACGTAGGGATCGCTAGTTTGCAGCGAATGCAGTCCCCAAGAGGTGAGGATAAAGGCGGTGAGCATTGCCACTACAATCACCGAGGCCCGCAGCAGCGGATTCGTCGCACTAACTTGCAGAACCTGTGCTCGAACATTCTGACCTTCTAGAACCGGGTTCTGCGCCACTTCTTCTTTCACGCCGTTCTCTTGCACACCGTTTATTGACACAACCGAGCTTCTCGAAATAGTTCTTCTAGCTATACATATCTTAAGATTTTTTCGGAGAATTAAACAGACTAAGGCAACAGGTTGACGGCCTGTAGCGCTTACTCTACGCGCTGCCTAGCTATAGCAAATACCATAGACTCTATGTATCAGTGGCCTTTTGGAGATCTCTTTGGTCATCTTAAGATTCTGCTAACTTCGCGGCATTGCTATCAAACCAGGTGATCGCACTCAAAGATATCTTTGTAGCCAGCCTCATTTCCCCTTAAGATTAAGTAAATAAGATTAAGCAAATTAATTAAAGAAGGAGAATTACCGTGGTAGAGCCTCTACTATCTGGCATTGTTTTAGGGATGATTCCCGCTACGCTACTGGGCCTTTTCGTGGCAGCTTACATGCAGTATCGTCGTGGCGACCAGCTAGGCGGCTAAGCGCGGCAGTCACGCTTAATTTAAAAGCAAGCCCTCATCAGTCTAAAACTGTTTTGGTGAGGGTTTTGTTCTGTTTAAACGCGGTTAAGCCATTCATTGCTAGCTGGGCAGTTCCATAAGCCGCTTCAGTTTGAGCCGCCGCCGTCACGGGTTTACCAATCTTTTGCTGACGCAGCGATCGCCACAGTTCATTTTGCGCCCCGCCGCCCGCCGTGTAGACCCGAGTCACCGCTGGCCCGCCTAGCTCATGCAGCTTCTGGTAGCCTTCAGCTTCTATGCGAGCAATAGAATCTAGCAGTCCGTGTAAAAAGGCTTTATCCTCAGCCGGTCGAGGCGCAAGCTGGGGTAAATAGTCTGGATCGTTGATGGGAAATCGCTCGCCGGGGCGGTTGAGCGGGTAATAGCGCAGCGAACAAGGCGCAGTCGGATCTATCTGTGCGCTGAGCGCGGCGATTTGCTCCGAGCTAAAAAATTGCTTCAGCACTGCGCCGCCCGTGTTAGAAGCGCCACCCGCTAGCCACAGGTCGCCTAGTTTATGGCTATAAACGCCAAAGGTCGAATCGTCTATAGACCGCCGACTCAGTAGCTTTAGCACCAGGGTAGAGCCTAAAGACGTGACCCCCTCGCCAGGTTGAGTTGCGCCGCTAGCTAAGAAGGCAGCGATGCTGTCTGTTGTACCGGCGCAAATTTGGCAGGTTTTGGGCAAGGAAAGGTCGGCAGCCATAGTTGAAGAAATCGGCGAGATCGCACTCCCCGGCTCCCATACCCTCGGCAACCAGGACGCAATCGGCAAAGCCAGCAGCCAATTGGGATAGGCACACTTATGCACGTCATATCCTAGCTTTAGCGCATTATGATAATCGCTCTTAGCCGCCTGTCCATGTAGCTGAGCCGCTAGCCAATCAGCCTGATGCGCTAACTGCGAAACCTGAGATTTAACAGCGGGATCTAGGGTTTCAAACCACCACAGCGCCTTCGTCAAACTAGAAGTCGCGCTTAGCGTAGCGCTGCCGGCAGGCGCAGTCTGCTCTACTAGCGTAAGCGCAGAGCGAGCGCGAGTATCGTTGTATAGCAGCGCTGGCGTCAGCGGATTCTGTTTGGCATCGCACAGCAAAACCGTTGCAGACGTACCGTTAATAGCAATGCGGTGAAGGCGACTCCGCTGCGGAATAGCCTTGATTAGCTGGTAGAGAACGCTGCGCCAGGCGATTGGATTATCTACTTGCGACGGCGTAAAGACGTGGCGAGACTCGGCAACGATCTGATTGCTAGGATCGAGTGCGATCGCCCTTGCTCCCGAAGTGCCAAAGTCAATTCCCAGCGCCAGATCTGTCAACGCCACGCCTCCATTCACTAGCTAGACCAGCAGAACACAAAAAAGGGGCCTAACAAGAGACCCCTTTCTTAAACTCAATAAAACCAAAACCAATATTGAACCATGATTGAACCGAGCCTGACTAAACGCTCAGCTCGCTCACTTCACGGCAGATAAAGTCAAACGGCTGGTCAATAAACGACGCATCGGTCACGCCCATATCGGCAGCCATATTCTTCACCATCTGCTTCATAATCTGAATGCCCTGCACCGTCGGTGCAATCGGCACACCCAAAGAGTTATAAGTCTCACGCAGACCCTGAAGCACACGCTCCATCAGCACGTCGTCATTGCCTGCAACCATGGCATAGCTGCTGTAGCGCAAGTAATAATCCATATCGCGCAGGCAGGCGGCATAGCGACGGGTAGTGTAGGCATTTCCACCGGGACGCAGCAGCTCAGGCACGTCTTCAAACAATTGCTTACCCGCTTCCCGCGAAATCTCAGCGGCATTAGCGCTGATCATGGCCGCTACTTTTACCCGGTCGGCTCCCGTTGTGAAATACGTTCGCAGCGAGTCGATGGCACTGCGATCCAGGTAACGGCCCGAGGTGTCGTAATTACTGATTAAACTGGTGACCGTATCTTGCATGAAATTCTCCCAAAGGCTAAAAAGACCTCTATGTCCACTACGTCCAAAAAGACTCCGAAAGACAGACAAATAAAAGGCTTCAGCAGTTCTAAGTAGGCTACTAATACTCTAAACAGAATACCACGGCGAATAATTGGCCGAGTCCGATTCCTTAGTAGAAGGCGCGTTATCGAAGGAAAAGTTTACAATCTAAATCCATTCGTAACGTAGCCAATTTCTAACTAACTTCACGCTGCCAAACTCTGCCAACTTCACGCTTTCTCTGCCAACTTCGCGCTTTAGTCGTCTTCAAACCGACTAATGTATTGCCTATGTATTGCATCTATGAAGGCAGCTCAACAAAACTTGTTTGATATTTCAAGCAGTTGGCTAGCGATTTTGTATAAACGTATACAAAGTTCATCAATTTCTATTCATAGGATGAAAAACGATCTGTAGGAGAGGCCGAAAAGCAGCTAGGTCTCGATCAGGCGTCACAACTCTACAAGCATCAAAGCCGCACTGGAAACACTTAGGAAACGGATTATGACTGGAAACGAGTCGCGCGTTCAAGCAATTTACGAAATCACGAATCGGGAACCGATTGAAGTAAAAACCCCCGAGAAGCTAGAAGACCTCTGGGCATCGAACGTTTTTAGTCTGAGTAAGATGCAGGCTAGCTTGCCCAAAGATGTCTTTAAATCGCTCAAAAAGACCATTCAAACCGGCGAAAAGCTAGATCCTTCTGTCGCTGATATGGTGGCAGGGGCAATGCGCGATTGGGCTGTGTCCAAAGGCGCAATGTACTACGCTCACGTCTTCTACCCACTGACAGGCGGCACAGCCGAAAAGCACGACGGTTTTATTGAGCCACAGAGCAATGGCGACGTAATTTCTGAGTTCGCCGGCAAGCTCCTAATTCAGGGCGAGCCAGACGGATCTTCTTTCCCCAACGGTGGCATCCGCGACACCTTCGAAGCCCGTGGCTATACCGGTTGGGACGTTACTAGCCCCGCCTACATCCTCGAAACTGAGCAGGGCGCAACCCTGTGCATTCCAACGGTCTTTGTCTCTTGGACGGGCGAAGCTCTCGATAAGAAAACGCCTTTGCTGCGCTCTATGTCGGTAGTCGATAAGGCCGCAAATCGGATGCTGAAGCTGCTGGGTAACACGGATGTTGCACCCGTTGGCTCTAGCTGTGGCGCAGAGCAGGAGTACTTCCTAGTTGACTCCAACTTTGCCAACATGCGCCCCGACATTCTGCTGGCAGGTCGCTCGCTCTTTGGCCGCTCGCCTGCTAAAGGTCAGCAGTTCGACGACCATTACTTTGGCGCAATTCCGTCTCGCGTTCAGGCATATATGCATGCTGTGGAAGAGAAGCTATACAAGCTGGGCATTCCAGCGAAAACCAGCCACAACGAAGTTGCCCCCGGTCAGTTTGAAATTGCGCCCGTATACGAATCTGCCAACGTCGCTAGCGACCACCAGCAGATGATTATGACAACCCTGCGCGATACTGCTAAAGAGCATGGGTTTGTCTGTCTGCTGCACGAGAAGCCCTTTGCAGGCATCAACGGATCGGGTAAGCACGTCAACTGGTCAATCGGGAACTCCACGCAGGGCAACCTGCTCGATCCAGGCGATACGCCTGAGGAAAACCTGCAGTTCTTGGCCTTCTGTGGCGCAGTGATTCGCGGTGTACATCTGTATGGCCCCCTCATGCGCGCGGTGATTGCCAGCGCGAGTAACGACCACCGTTTAGGTGCTAACGAAGCGCCGCCCGCAATTATGTCGGTTTACTTAGGGAGTCAGCTAGAAGACATCTTTAATCAGATTAAGGATGGCAAGCTAGAGGGCTCTAGCCACAAGGGGAAAATGCAGCTAGGGGTAGATACGCTGCCGCCGTTGACTAAAGATGCGGGCGATCGCAACCGCACCTCTCCGTTTGCCTTCACTGGCAACCGCTTCGAGTTCCGCGCAGTGGGCTCTAGTCAGTCTGTATCCGGCCCGTTGATTGCTCTCAATACCATGATGGCCGACTCGCTCAACTGGATGTCTGATCAAATTGAAAGCAAGTCTGGCGACGACATTGGCGCTACGGTGCAGTCCGTGCTTAAAGACGTGATGGACAAGCATGGTGCGGCTGTGTTTGGCGGCAACGGCTACTCCGAAGATTGGCACAAAGAAGCCGTTGAGCAGCGCGGTCTGAAGAATATTCCAACGACGGCTGATGCGCTCCCATTCCTGCAAAGCGACAGCGTTAAGCAGTTGTTCTCCAGCACCGGCGTGCTTTCTCCTACTGAGCTAGAAAGCCGCTACGAGGTCTACGCCGAGCAGTACATCCTCTCGATTGATGTCGAAGCGAAGCTGATGGTAGATATGGCAAAAACGCTGATTTATCCGGCTGCACTGCGATACTTGAATGAGACAGCAGGTGCGATCGCTAACCTAGGCGATGTTGGCATCAGCATGGACAAAGCGCAGCTCGAAAAAGTGGCAGGACTGACCAAAGAGCTAATCGACGCAGCTAACGAGCTAGATAGCTCTTCAGCAAGCCACGACTTTAGCTCCAGCGAAGAGCATATGAAGTTCTGCGTAAGCACCATTCGCGGCCAGATGGACAAAGTTCGCGCCGCCGCCGATGCCCTAGAAGGTGAAGTTGCCGACGACCTATGGCCGCTGCCTACCTACGAAGAAATGCTCTTCATTAAGTAGATTTGGGTTTGGCATAGGCTATCCCAATCACGGATGGCCGCAAAGCTGATCAAAAGCCGCTCTAACCGGGCGGCTTTTTTACGTTTAAACGCGTTTTCTCACGCTCACTGCTCAATAAGTCATTTCAAAAGTCGTTTCAAAAATCATTGGTGTTTCTGCGTTTTTTGTAAAAAATCCTCCACATGGTTCGTAACATTCTTTTACAATAAGAAGACAACTTCATACAATCCCCAGCCCTCTTTCAAGCAGCTCTCATAACCGCTATGACACAAACGCTCACCCCCAACTCACTGACCCCCAACGGCCTCACTAAGCTTGCCTATCAAGGGTTTCAGCAAAGCAAACAGGTCTTCGGCTTTGCCCACAAAGTTCTCAGCACTCAGTTTCTCAACGCGCTTTCCCCCACCAAGCGCAACGAGCCAAACCCGCTTAACCCAGAGATGCTTCAGGCGATCCAGAGCCGCATTGATAAGCTACTAGCCGCCGACTGGCAGGACGCAGAAGACGGCGTTTATCCTAAAAGCGCGCTGTTTGACAACCGCTGGGACGACTTTTTTCGCTACTACCCCGAGCTGTGGGTAGACCTGCCTAAAATTTGGGATCGTGCCACCAACAAGCGTCACCAGGACTTCAGCGAAGGCATTAGTACCGACGGCTATCCTGCCTACTACGTCCAAAACTTCCACCACCAAACCGACGGCTACTTCAGCGACTACTCGGCCAACATGTACGACCTCCAAGTAGAGGTCTTGTTCAACGGGACGGCTGCTCCTATGCGCCGCCGCATCCTAGCACCGCTAAAGCAGCACCTGAGCCAAATGCCGGTTTCTGCCGATATTTCTCCCCAGTCGCTAAAAGTGCTGGATATCGCCTGCGGTACGGGCAATAGCCTCACCCTAATTAACCAATCCATGCCCGAAGTCTCGCTTTACGGCGTAGATCTTTCTCCCGCGTATTTGCGCAAAGCTAACGAGAATCTTGCGGACATCAAGAGCAGCGTTCCCGCTCAGCTTATTCAGGCAAACGGCGAAGCCCTCCCCTTTGTCGATGAATTTTTTGAAGCGACTACCAGCACGTTTCTCTTCCACGAACTGCCCGCCGAAGCTCGCCAAAACGTCATTAACGAAGCGGCTCGCGTCACTAAGCCAGGCGGTATTTTTGTCATCTGCGACTCTGTGCAAACGATTGACACACCTGAGTTTGCGCCGCTCATGGAAAATTTCCCTGCGATGTTCCACGAGCCTTACTACCGCAGCTATATTGGCGACGATTTGGTGGCTCGGCTCAAGGACGCTGGATTCGCAGAAGTAGAAACCTACAACCACTTTATGAGTAAGTATTGGGTCGCCAAGAAACCAGTCGGCTAAACCAGCGGCTTAATCTGCTCAAATAGCGATCGCACTTTCTCCAATTCCTTGTCCCCCGGCGACCTCTCTACCCCGCTAGAGAGGTCGATTCCATTGGGAGAGATTTGCGCGAGCGCCGTCTGCACATTCTCAGGCGTCAGCCCGCCTGCCAAAAACCAGGGACGACCCGGCGAGAATTTCTGTAGCGTCTGCCAGTCAAGCGTTTTACCTGTACCGCCTAGCTGGTCGGGGTGATAGGCATCGAGCAGCAGCGCATCGACATAGGGCTCATAGCTTTGCACTGCTTCGAGATCTTCAGCCGATTGAATTCGAAAGGCTTTCACTAGCTTTACTTTGGGCAACCCCGACTCTTTAAGCGCATCGCGCAATAGATGGCAAGTTGCGGCCGTCTCATCGCCGTGTAGCTGAACGGTGGTGAGTCCGACCTGTTTGACAATATCTAAAATGCTAAGCAGCGAGGCGTCGGCAAAAACGCCGAAATGCTGAACATCTGGCCATTCATCAGAAACTGCCATCACAATCGGAGCAATAGTTTGCGGGCTGATGTAGCGAGGTGACTTTTTTACGCAGATATAGCCCAGCGCCGTTGCGCCTAGCCCGGCGATCGCACACCCTTGTTCTACCGACGTAATCCCACAAATTTTCACCTGCATTTTTTCACCTGCATTTATAGTCTCTACGCCCTTATCTGTTTCGGTTATCTGTACAGAGGCTCATACCCTTACAAGGAGCCAAGTCAGTACAATGTAAGCATATCCGTAGAGAGAGCCTGGTTGCTTAGCTCTGCGATACTCTGCAAAAGTGGCTTCGGCCATCGCACCCTAAGGAAAGGCTTATGCAAACTGGTTGGCGAGTGGGTTCTCTGTTCAACATCCCACTATACATCGACAATTCTTGGTTCTTTATTGTCCTACTCATCACCTTTTTGCAGGGCACTAATCCCGATCTGCAGGGCGTTGCAGGCGGTACAGCCGCAGCTTGGATAGCCGGATTAGCCCTGGCACTCCTCTTGTTTGCTTCTGTACTTGCGCACGAGCTAGGGCATAGCCTAGTTGCTCGCTCGCAGGGCATCAACGTCAACTCCATTAAGCTGTTCCTCTTTGGCGGCATTGCCTCTATCGAGAGCGAATCTAAAACGCCTGGGCAGGCCTTTCAAGTGGCTGCAGCAGGCCCGGCGGTCAGCCTTATTCTTTACGTCGCACTTACGGTTATTGGCAACTCGGTTGCGCTACCAGTCATTGCCAAAAGCATCATCCTCAGCGTTGCTACGACAAATCTTGTTCTGGCCCTCTTTAATCTAATTCCTGGCTTACCGCTAGACGGTGGGCAAATTTTCAAAGCAGCTGTATGGAAAGCCACTAACAGTCGGGCAAAAGGCGTTCGTTGGGCAGCTAGATCGGGTCAGGTTGTTGGATTTGGCGGTATTGGCCTTGGCCTAGTCGCCTTTGCAAGTGGAGCGGGTTTCATCGGGCTATGGCCAGCGCTCATTGGCCTGTTTATCTTGCGCAATGCGAAAAACTACAACCGCATGAACGACCTACAAGAAGGTCTTTCTAAGCTGAAGGTATCCGATGCCACCATTCGCGACTTCCGCGTACTCGACGCCAATATGACGCTGCGCGAGTTCGCCGATGAGTATTTACTGCTCGATCAAAAAGTTGCGCCGGTTTACTTCGCCTCTTCAGACGGTCGCTATCGCGGGCTGGTTTCTATTGATGGGTTGCGTCAAGTAGAGCGCAGTGAGTGGGAGCACCGCGATCTACAAAGCATTGCAAAACCCTTGCTAGATATTCCCCACGTTAGCGAAAACATGCCGCTCACCGAAGCCATTGAGCTAATCGAACAGAAGCAGCTAGATCGTCTGACGGTACTAACGCCTGCCGATTCAGTAGCTGGCACTCTAGATCGCGGAGATGTGGTTCGCGCAGTCGCTAAGCAAATGAACTTTAAAGTGCCTGAAGCTTTGATTCAAAAGATTAAAGAAGAAAAGGCTTACCCGGCTGGCTTGCAGCTGGGCGCGATCGCTCAATCCATTAAGCAAGCCTAAAATAAAAGCAGTTACCCCAGGAACAAGCCGATGACAGTCGCTGTTCAAAAGCTGACCTTCGAAGAGTATCTGACGTATGAAGATGGCACAGATACCCGCTACGAGTTAGTAAATGGAGAACTCGTTCCGATGAGCGTAGGAAAAGGAATTCATGCGCTCATTGTTGATTTTCTAGCTGACCAAATTAAAGCAGCGATCGCAGAATTGGGTAGATCGGATAAGGCAATGTCTGGTTCCGTAGGTGTACAGTCGCCTAGAGGAGGCAGGCTCAAGACTTCTCGCATTCCCGATATCACAGTCCTTCCTGCTGTTCAGATGGAATCTATGATCGATAGAGAAGCTGTCATCAGGTTGGATGAGTCGCCTCCTTTGTTAGTTGTCGAAGTGGTTAGCCCCTCTACCAAAGGCGAAGATTATCGCGCTAAGCAATGGGAGTACTGCTTTCTATACATTCCTGAATATTGGATTGTTGATCCTTTAGAAAATCAGGTTACCGTTTGCACATTATCAACGAGAGAGTATGACCTAGTTGAGTTTCGAGGTGAAGAAGTTATCCAATCGCCCACCTTCCCTAATCTCAAGCTAACGGCTTCTCAAGTGCTATCGAGAAAGCTGTAAGCGCTTCTGTTATTTCTATAGGAGAGAGCGATCGCACCTCAAACTCAAACTCAAAACAAGCCTTAGCCGCCTGAGTCAACGCCTCTACAATCAAACTCATCCCTTTCTCCGACAGAACAGCTTCTGGTAAGTCAGGCGCAAAAATTTTCTCACCAAAAACAGCCTCAAACAGCTCACTATCGGGCCGAAGTCGCATAGAACCATGCTGTAGCAAGCCACCGTCTCGATAAACCTGGGCGCTTCCAATCAGCTTATAGCCATCGTCCATCACCAAATCAGCCGCTGTTGCCGTGCCAAAGCAGTTAGGGTTATGAATGTAGCCCCGTCCGGCTACGCCAAAAGAAAGTGCAACGCCTAGACTTTGCCATCCTTGAATCAAAAACTGACAAAGCTGTTGATAAACCGCCCGGCGCGGTCCTTTTAGTCCCGATGCAATCAGCGCATAGGTTAGATCGCCTTGGTGCAAAACGGCTCTGCCGCCTGTGGGTCTGCGCACTAAATCTACAGGCTGATTGTTCCAGCGCAAATTGTTCCACGCTGCTGGAAACTGGCGCTGGTGATAGCCCAGAGAAAGCGTAGGCGTTTTCCAGGTATAAAACCGCAAGCAAGGTGGCTGAAGTCCTTTCGCATGTTGACTCAGCAGCCAGCTATCAATCGCCATTTGCTCTAGCCCAGTCCCCCTATAGATGGGGACTAAGCGCCAAGTATCAAGCTCCATTTATAGCCATGCAGCGTCATTGATAGGTTTCGAATAAAAGTCTGCAAGCCGCCGATATCTGCTTAGATGTCTGCCGCCGACATCTAAGCAGCCGGATAATCCTTTAGCAGTTCCTCGTCGTTCTCATCCGCAATCGACGCCACAATGGTCATTAGCCGCGAAATCTCGCTCGGATTAATATCCTTCAGCGTTCGCGAAGCAAACACCACTACGCTGTCATCTAGCAGCCCAAAACAAGCCTCAAACGTACTGCCGCAGTTCAGCTCTAGCAGCCGACGCATCATATCCGGCTCATTTGTCACGGGCAGCTTGTGCACCGGCGACCAGGTTGTCAGCGTATCGTCATCCGTACTGCCCGTTAGCTGCACATACACCTCAACGGTGCCGTACTTAAACTTCCACAAATAGCCTTCATCCGAATGGTTCACCATCGCCGAGCCGTCTTGCTCCAGGCTAGAAATGACCGTCTCAATCACCTCTACATGATTTGCGGTAACCTCTTCAGCGCCATCGTCTTGGAAAGCCGGTAGCGTATCAATCGTGGCAGCGTTCGTCATAATGATTTCGCATAGCAATAAGCAAACTTTTTCAACTCTATCGCTGCTGCCTTCAAAAAGAAAGCATCCTAGGAGTAAATTGCCTCAATAGTTCGCAAATCCAGGCTGATGCCGAATCAGGCTCAAAAATTCTTCTCGCGTTTTGGCATCTTCGTCAAACACACCCACCATTGCGCTAGTTACCGTCCAAGAACCGGGCTTTTGCACACCGCGCATGGCCATGCACATATGGCTCGCCTCCATCACCACTGCCACCCCTCTAGGATCGAGCACTTCTTGCACCGCATCCGCAATCTGGCGATTCAGCCGCTCCTGCACCTGCAAGCGCCGGGCGTACATCTCCACAATCCGCGCCAGCTTGCTTAGCCCGACTACCCGCTGATTCGGAATGTACGCGACGTGCGCTCGGCCCATAAAAGGCAGCATGTGATGCTCGCACAGGCTAAAAAAGCTAATGTCTCGAACGAGCACCATCTCGTTGTGGCCCTCGTCGAAAATAGCGCCGTTGACAATAGTCTCTAACGATTGAGAATAGCCCTGCGTCAGAAAGCGCATGGCCTCAGAGACTCGGTGCGGCGTCTTAAGTAAGCCTTCTCGCTCGGGATCTTCGCCCACAGAGAGCAGCATCGTGCGCACTGCGTCCATCATCGGGGCATTGTCCTGAGTCGGGTCTATCTCAGAGAGCTGACATTGAGGATGGCCATGTTTGGTTTCACGAGAGGGGCGTACCTCTGGCACCGGTTTGCCGTTGGTCGTTGCAATGCTGTCTGAGAGAGTCATAAGAGAAAATGTATCGCTTATCGCCAAAAATGAGAGGAATTAAGCCTGTCGTAAATAAATGTTAACCGCTAATGGCGATAGCTGCCTACTCACAAGCCCGTAAAGACAGCGACTAAAAGCAGTGACAACCTCATCAGAATCAGCTTCTTAAGAGCGCTGCGCTGGCTACCCCTCAGTAAACACGCCAATCTTTCTAAACTTCTCATAGCGCATCGAGCGCCTCTCTTCTGGGTCAATCTCTAGCAAACTATTTAAATTTTGAGACAGCGCCTGCTGCAAAGTATTAGCCGCCTCCACAGGCGCAGCATGGGCACCCCCAATTGGCTCTGGCAGAAGCTGATCCAAAATGCCTAGCGACTTCAAATCCCAAGCTGTCACCTTCAGGGCTTCCGCCGCCTGAGCCGAACGAGCCGCATCTTTCCACAAAATAGACGCGCAGGCTTCCGGGCTAGCTACGTAGTAAACCGAATGCTCGAACATCAGCAGGCGATCGCCCACGCCAATCCCTAGCGCCCCACCCGAACCACCTTCGCCAATTACGGTACAAATAATCGGCACATCCAAGCTAAACATTTCTCGCAGGTTATAGGCGATCGCCTCTCCCTGACCCATCTCTTCCGCTTCAAACCCAGGCCAGGCTCCTGGCGTATCGATAAACGTCATAATCGGCATCCCAAACCGATTGGCGTGCTTCATCAGCCGCATGGCCTTGCGATAGCCCCCCGGCACCGGCATGCCAAAATTTCGCGCTACGTTGTCTTTCGTATCGCGTCCTTTTTGCTGGCCCAGCATCACCACCGGACGTCCCTCAAAGCGAGCAATGCCGCCAACTAGTGCTAAATCGTCCTTTCCAGAGCGGCGATCGCCATGCAGCTCTACCCATTCCTCGCTAATCGCCTGAATGTAGTCCAGCGTGCTAGGTCTGCGTGGATGACGCGCCACCTGAATCCGCTGAGAAGGCGACAGGCTTGTGAATATTTCCTGCCGCAGCTTTTGCGCCTTAGACTCTAGCTGATAGATTTGCTCATCAACGTCTACATCGGTATCTTCAGCTAGATCTCGAATCTGAGTGATTCGAGACTCTAATTCAGCTAAGGGCTTCTCAAAGTCCAGCAAGATTGGCTTACGTTCAGTCGTGGCCATGAGGAGGATCGGCTCGCAGAATCAATGTTATCTAGATTACCGTAATTACTGCATCCTCATGCTGGCCCTTACGTTAGCAGCGGCTTAAATCCATGCCGCCTCGACGCCTCACCAATGAGATCCATCTTCTCCAAAGTAATCTGATTGCGCCCCCAAGAGAAGTTGGTATGCAGCTTCTCAAACTCCAGCAGCATGGATTCTGCAAAGCAGGCAAATAGCTGACGCCCTGGCACGTCCATATTCACAATGTCCATAATGTGCCAGTCAATATCGAGCGAATGCTCCACAATGCCGCCCTTTAGTACAGTAATACCAGGATGCGAAAATGTGACATCCATATTCTTGGGATAGCCGCCATCTACCATTAAACAAGGCTGCTTAAGCGTTGACGGATCAACCTCTAATCCCTTTGGCAAACTGGCCACCCAAACGACGACATCGGCCATCGGCAGAGCGTCCGCCATGCTCACAATCTTGCCAAACTTTAGCTCTGTTTTCAGGTCGCTTAGCCGCTCTTGATTGCGGGCCACTAGCAGCAGTTCCTTTACGCCCGTACGGTTGGTTAGCCAGCGGCAGACGGCGCTGCCAATGTCGCCCGTCGCGCCGCATACAGCTACAGTCGCTTCTTTAAGCGCAATGCCCACTTTAGGCGCAGCATCTTCTACTTGCTTACAGATGACGTAAGCGGTGTGAGTGTTGCCGGTTGTAAACTTGCTAAAGTCCAAATCGAGGTTGCGCACCCGCTTAATTTGCTCTAGCTTAAAGTTCTCAAAGATGATGGACGAAAAGCCGCCAAGAGCCGTGATGTTGATGCCGTTCTTTTGCGCGTGGGCCATCGCATTCAAAATTTTGCGCGTGGCAGCCTTGATGCGACGGTTCGCTAGCATTTCGGGTAAGAAGCAGGACTCGACGTATTGCCCTTCGATTGTTTGGCCGGTAACGCTGGTAACTTTGAACTGATCGACGGTCTGAGGAGGGGCGCTGCACCAAAAATCTAGGCCCTGATCCGCATATTCGGGATAGCCTAATTTTTCGGCAACGGACTTGGCGTGTTCTAGGCTGGTGAGATGACCAATTAAACCAAACATTCGGGGTGACTAAACGTCCTGTGCGTTGAAGGGAACTTAGATAGAGCAAACAAGATAAAGCAAATACTAAAAAGCGACTCCGGCTGATATCAACCGGAGTCGCTCGCGATTGGCCTAGGCAGCGGCTGCTAAGCCTTGAGCGGATAGCTTCATCACTTCGCGACTCGTAAAGCCGATGTTCCCAAGGGCTTCGCCGTAGGTAATCATGAAGTCTTCAACTAGGGCGTCTTTCTCCATGCCCAGTACAGCGGCATCTTTTTCCACTTCGTTGAGCATCTTCCAAACCAGCGGCAAGTTGGCGCGATTGGCTTCTTCTAGCTCGGCTTTGGCAGTCTCAAAGTTAGCTTTTAGCCACTCTTCGCCAAAGTTCAGGTGCGTGTACTCGTCTTTCACAACGCCTTCAGTGATCTTTTTAGCGAAGTCGTCAGCGACGGGAATGTAGATATTGTAGGCTGCGATCGCAAAGGTCTCAATAATCAAAGACTGAATCAGCAGGCAAGTCACAATCTTATCTTCTGCAAGCGCCGTCTGAAAATTGCCGTGCAGCTGGGAGAAAAACTCCTTGGCGAATGGCATATCAGGATTAACGCTTAAATTCTTACTGCAGGCTTGAAAGCCTCTCATATGCTTCTTTTCCATCCGAGCCAGCTTAATTAGCTCGTCCTTATACCCACTCAAATGCTCAGATAGCAGCGTATAGTTGTCATTCGCTTCCTGTTCGCCCTCGATTACAATCGCGTTGATGCGGCTGTAAGCGTCTTTGTATGTTTCGCTCTGGAAGTCCATCACTGGGGTAGCTTCAAGGATTGGCATAGTTTGTTTTTTCCTGGGTTACGGTAAACTGGCTCGCGCCGCATAAGTCGCACTCGCGCCTGCTCCACGATCTCGCCAATTTGTCTTCTCTATAGACTATCAGAATCGCTCTGACAAAAGTACGACAAGCAGCTAAACCAATCATTGAATCATTAATTGATAAATCTTATTGAGTTCTTTTGAGCAAAGATCTAGTCAGTATTCGCTTCAAGCTCAACTGATTTTGAGCTAAACAGCAGCCCAGTCGTTGAAAGCGGCACAGGTAATCGCAAAATGAAGATACGCCTGCGCATTTATTGCAAAAGCTCGACTAGATCATGCATAGCGGCTACAGAGGTGACTATTTCTAGTGTTATTGAGTCAACTCATCGTTGTGTTTGGTAGGTAGACCAGTTGTGCCATTGGCCCTACTACTAAAGGATGATAGGTCTAATGGAGGATAAATGCGAAGTCGAGGATAGATGCGAATTCAGTAATTGTGTGCAGAGTGTCTAATCGCTAACGCTAATTTCTAGAAGCGTCTATCTGCGTTCCGCCAGTCTGTATTGCTTTTACAGGTAGCGCTTCTGCAGAGAGCGGCTCACGCTCTGCTCTCTCATCGGGTAAAACTTTTAGCCGAATGCGTCTAGAAGAAGCGCTATTGGCATCGCCTAGCTGCACCTCAATTAATTCGCTGCAGAGCGGGCCTAAAGCATTTAGGAGCGATCGCAAATGCGGCGTACTCTCTCCGCTATCTACATACACCCGCTCAGAAAGCTTATTCATCCGCTTCCAGGCGGTGTAGAGCTTAGTCGCGGCCTGCTCTAGCAAGGTTGCCTGGTTCACCAAATCAGCCGCCGAGTTCAAACATCCCACTCGCAGCGCCTCATCGAGTGCTAGCTCCAAATTCACCTGCTCAGAATCGAGCGTTTGTACCTGGCTAGCCGCCTCAATATAGCGAGATAGATATTTGGCCTCAGCGGTAACCTGCTTCAGCATATCCACATCTGGATTTTCGTCAATCTCATTCTTTAGCGTTTGCTGATGAGACGGCGGCAGCTTCTCCATTTCCTTTACTAGCGGCGTTAGGTATCGCGTTGGAATCGTGTTATCTGCCGCTTTAGAGCGCACCGACTCTGGAATCAAATCGGAATTCATCGCTGTCCAATCATCCGAGAGCTGCTTCACTTCTTTGCGCGTAATCTGATCGCCGCGCTTGGCCGCTTCGCTAATAATTTGCTGCACCTCAGAAGACGCCTGCGCGGTCTCCATAAACGCTCGCTTGCTAAAGCGGTTAACATCTACGGTTTCGATTAGGCCATCTTCAAGCATCTGGTCAGCGCTGTTGGCCAAGTCGATCAGGACATATGCCTGGCTTTTACTGATCTCCTTGTCCTTAAGCCAGTTTAAGAAGCCCGCGCCGCTCTTTTTCTCCTTTGCCACTTTGCCATTTTGCTCGCCGTCATTCTCCGTACTGCCGTCTTGCTCGCTGCTTTTATTGGCCGCTCCTCGCTTTTCTCGATCGCGCACCGCCCGCAAAATTCGCCCGCGCCAGATGTCGGTTTGCAAGTCGAAGCGATCGCACACCTGCCAGGCCACTTCCACCCGCTGATGAAACTCAAAGTCCGTCAGGTCGCTATCTACCTCGGGCACGGCCACTTCTAGCTCCACCGTTTGATCGGGGCCTGAAATATCTACGGCGAACTGTTTGGCTGACATCAAAAAACCTGACGGAGGAGCCGAATTATTATGCCATTGTTATGGAAAGCAAGCAGACTAGAAAATCAAATTCCACAGGCTCGTAATCAGCCATACCGACAGCGCCGCCATCCCAATCACTAAGGCAATTAAGGCCACAATTACAACAGCCGCAAAGATCTTATCGCTAGCCTTACTCGGCGCCGGCGCAGCCACATGTTTCTCTAGCAGCGCCACGTTCAAACTATTAGCCTTAAACGCCACGTCAAACAGATCGCCCACCACGGGCACCGTCCCCGTCAGCAAGTCGAGCACAATGTTCGCGCCCATTCGACCAATCGTTTCCGAAGGAACCCCCATCCGCATCGCCTCGAACACGATATAAACAGACATTAGCCCGCCCGCCATATCGCCACCGCCAGGGAGCAAGCCCAAAATCGGATCTAGTCCAAACCGATACTTCGTTCCCGGCACGGGAATCGCGTTGTCTAGCAAGTGGCTAATTTGTCTGAGTCGCTTGAGTGAGGCGCTAGAATGCGTCGGCAAATTGGACAGAGAGAGCGGGAGTGTCTTTTTAGCCATGTTGCAAGCCGTCGCTTTAGAAAAGAAGTACAAAGATCTTAAACGATTCCTGGCGGTCAGTTTGATAGTCTAATCTCAGCTTTGTGTTCCTCTATCTATCAAGACCTATGGCAGACCCAACGACTCAAACCTGTCCTATCTGCGGCGTTCAGATTGTTCCTGGTGGCCCAGCGGGCGATCGCGTTATCTTTTCCTCTGGCCCTCAAGGTACGCGCTCCAAGCTGTGGGCTAGAGTTTGCCAGTTTAACCAAAAGCCCGGATGCATCAACACGCAGGGAAAAAGTGAAAATATTAGCAGCGATGACTATTACAAAGATGCGCCTAGTCCAGCACCTGAGTAATCGGTTAGTGACGGCTATCACTCGGTAATGCATAATGTGGGCAATCACACCCGTTGCAACCTTTCCGTGAAAATCTCTCTAACTTTCGCTATGAAACTAACCCGCGCGCGCGCTCTTCTAGTTCCTACATGCTTGCTATCAATAGGATTCTCTGGGCTAAGCGCACGCCAAGCGACCGCCCAGCTATACAATCCCATTCCACTAGAAGCGACAGAGATTAGCGACACGCTCTCCAAGGCCGACATTCCGACTGGCGTGGGTGGATTTGCCAAAGACTACGTCATCAATCTCGAAGCGGGCGACCAAATCACCATAGATGCGACTTCCGAAGAGTTTGACACCCTAGTCACACTTATGGATGCCAATGGTCTAGTTGTCAATGAGAACGACGATGGCCCCGATGGCAGCACCAATTCGCTGCTGTTCGCCCGGATCAACGAGGCCGGGAAGTACACGGTGCGCGTTCGCTCGTATGCAGGCGATGGTGAAGGCCCCTTCTCGGTGAAGCTGGCCCGCTTGCGTCCGATTAACTAAGCGCTGGTGTTGGTTGATGAGCAAATTATTTTGGGATGGCGCGATCGCCCGCACCTGCTGTTGCACCATCCCCTTAAAAAACTTTCTTGCAGGCGTTACCCTATTTTGTTAACTTAGTTAGGCGCAAAACGCACGGCCCCAAACTTTCTAGCGAAAGACAGGGTAGCTCATCTGGACGACGTAACCAGTAGAGCAGTGGATTAAAGATCCGCGTGTCGGCGGTTGTAAGCAAGCCGGGATAGCTCAGCTGGTAGAGCAGTGGATTGAAAATCCTCGTGTCGGCGGTTCAAGTCCGCCTCCTGGCATATTAATAGGCTCAAAGTAACCCTGAACCAATTGGTTTAGGGCTTTGTTTTAAGGTTGCTTAAAACGACAGATAGGCAAAGCTATTCAATCAAATTAGTATGGGGATATTGCTCGCGCAGCGAATGCTATGGCTTCTCCTTTTCCAGGCATGGATCCTTACTTAGAACAATCCGCTTTCTGGTCGCCTTTTCACAACCGGCTAATGCTCGCGATCGCAAACCGCATTGCCCCTCAACTTCGACCTCGTTACTACGTCGAAGTTGAAACGCGATCCTACATGGACACGCCAGAGAGCGATCTGTTAATTGGAATTCCAGACGCTGTTGTTTTAAGAGATAGTCGGGCGAGTCAACCTTCAGATAAGCTTTTAGCTTCTAAAACGAGCAGCGTTGCAGTAAGAACCACACCGCAAACAGTAACCCTACCAATTCCGATAGAAATTCGAGAACGCTATTTAGAAGTTCGTGAAGTAAATAGCGATCAGGTCATTACAGCGATCGAGATGCTATCTCCAGCTAACAAGCGAAAAGGAAAGGGAAGAGACATCTACGAGACAAAAAGAGCCGCTATATTGAGTAGTGCTTCTCACTTTATAGAGGTTGATTTACTCAGAAGTCAGTCTCCTTTTGCCATAGTTGGTGCTAGTAGCATAAGTGACTATTACGTTTTGGTCAGTCGAGCAAGCAATCGTCCCAAAGCCCAACTTTACGCTTTCGCGCTCAGGGAAATACTTCCTGAGTTTTTACTACCGCTTAAAGACCCGGATGAGGCTATAGCGGTTGATTTACAAAGTGTTTTTCAAGAAGTATGCGAACAGGCAAGCTATGACTTGCGCATTGACTACAGTCGCGAGGTGCCGATGCCTTCATTGTCTTTAGAAGATCAGGCATGGGTACAAAACCTACTAAGCACTCATGGAAAGCTGAAGGAAAACTGATAATCCTTTAGGTTGAACGCAAAGATGAATAAAGAAAACGCATGAGCCAAGTGTGAGAAAGTTCGAGAAGTGTGTTCTGAGAAAATGAGCACAGCCCACGCGGGCTACTGCATCAGGTCTTCGGTGTCCTCATCGCGTTAGCGAAAAAAGCAACAACTTTCTAATAAAATAGTTGTTGCTTTCTTAAACGACTCAAACTTAAAGCAGTTAGCAGCGATTAAGATGAGCGGCGTGGCTTACTTTTGTTAAGGGTTGGCTTACTGGGTCTAGCGCTTCCACTAGATGATCTAGGCGATCGCGACCGATCGCGACTTCCGCCGCCGCTACTGCTCCGACCGCGATTTCCCCCACTGTTACGACCGTTAGGAATTGGCTCAGGGGGAATAGACGGATCGGGCGCGTACCCCTCTATGGTCTCTTTAGGAATACTCTTTTTCAGCAGCCGCTCAATATCTCGTAGCAAGTCTCTCTCATCCACGCAAACTAGCGAAACCGCCTGACCTTCGTTACCCGCTCGGCCTGTACGACCAATCCGGTGCACATAGTCCTCGGCAACGTTAGGCAGCTCAAAGTTAACGACGTGAGGAAGCAGATCAATATCCAAGCCTCGTGCCGCAATATCTGTCGCCACCAGAATGCGCACATCTCCCGTCTTAAATGAGGCCAGTGCTCGAGTACGAGCGCCCTGGCTTTTGTTACCGTGAATCGCCGCCGCAGTTAGGCCGCTTTTTTGAAGGTGCTTGGTGAGCCGATTAGCGCCGTGCTTGGTGCGAGTAAAGACCAGCACCTGCTGCCAGTTGCGCGAGCCAATGATAAAAGAAAGCAGTTCGCTCTTGCGGATTCGATCGACCGGATAAACGAGCTGATCGACGGTTTCAGCGGCAGCATTGGATCGGGCAACTTCGATCAGTTCGGGCGATCGCAAAAAGCTATCGGCCAACTTCTTAATCGGTCTTGAAAACGTCGCCGAAAACAGCAGCGTCTGACGATCCTCTGCAACCAGCGTCAAAATCTTGCGAATGTCGTGGATAAAGCCCATGTCCAACATGCGGTCGGCTTCATCGAGAATGAGCACTTCCACCTGAGAAAGATCGATCGTCCGCTGATTGACATGATCGAGCAAGCGGCCCGGCGTTGCCACCAAAATATCTACGCCCTGACGCAGCTTAGAGATCTGGGGGTTGATCTTGACGCCGCCAAAAATAACCGTAGAGCGAATTGGCAAATATTTACTGTAGGTGTTCACACTCTCACCTACCTGCGCCGCTAGTTCGCGAGTCGGCGTCACAATCAGCGCTCTTAGCGGACGATGACCGGCTGAGCCCACTTCTTTTAGACCATTCGAGGCGCGATCTTTCTTCAGAATAGGCTTGCCCCCTGCGGCCTTAGCCGAGCTGCGGCCTTTAGCCGCCTTGCTAGCAGCCACTTGGGCTACTTCATCTTGCGGCGGAAGATCTTCGCACAGGCGCTGAAGTAGCGGCAGCGTAAAGCCTGCGGTCTTACCGGTTCCCGTTTGAGCGCTAGCCATTACGTCGCGCCCGGCAACGATAATGGGAATAGATTTACTTTGAATAGGCGTTGGCTCGGTGTAACCCTCTTCAGCAACGGCGCGCAGAATTTCGGCCCGCAGACCGAGTTTTTCAAAAGACATTAGATACCTATCAACAATGAGGTTTGAAGCGATAGCCCCTCAAGGCGATGGCACTTCTAGCAGGAATACTCATCAGAGCTGCTGCCAAGGCATCATACTAGCAGACTTTTTGTCTAAGACCCTTCCAAAGTCTGCTCTATCCAGGTGATGATATCCGCCGTGACAATGCCAACATCCAGGTCGTTGTGGGGTTCGTGGTAGCTGCCAGGGTAAATTCGTAGGGTTTTTTCGGGCGCAGCGATATCTTCAAACAAAGCCGTACTGCCCGCCGGATCAATCAGCGGATCTGCGCCGCCGTGCGTGAGCATAATAGGGAGTTTTAACTCGCCAATATGCCTTTTCACCCACTCTATGGTGGAGATAGTTTCTGCGCCCCAGCGCAAGGTGACATAGGGATGAACTAAAGGGTCTTTCTGGGCCTGGGCTTCTATCTCGCGATCGCGCGAAAGCCCACCTTCGTCCAAACACATTTTGAGCGTAAACCTAGGCAGTAGCCCAGAAAGCAGCTTGGCAAGAATAGCCCTAGCCGAATGCGCTTTACCTCCCACCGGCTTCATCGGAGGGGCGCTAATTACAATCCCCTGCACCTGAAGCGCCTTAAAGCTATCCGCCTGCGCACTGTGTAAAGCATAGTCGAGCACAATCAGCCCACCCAAGCTATGGCCCATCACAAACAGCGGGGCCGCCGGTTCTTGAGCGCGAATAAGCTGCAAAAAAGCCTGAACGTTATCCCGGTAATCTTGCCAGCTTCTGATGTGGCCGCGCTGCCCTTCGGACTTACCGTGGCCCTGATTATCAAACCCAAACACGGCATACCCCGCGCCAGTAGCCGCCTTAACCACGCTGCAATAGCGCCCAGAATGTTCGCCTAGCCCATGCACAATCGCCAGTACGCCCTTAATCTTCGACGACTGCTTTTGCAATGGCTCCGCCGGCGATGTGATCGGTACCGGCAGAGCATCAGAAGTGTCTTCGGCGGCGGCTCTTTCTATCGCAGCAGGATACCAGCTCTGATAGAACAGCTTGATTTGGTTAGCACCAGTGAATGCACCTTGAGAATGGTTGAGCAAAGAGCCTTGAAGCGTTCCGGTTGAGTGGGTTTGAGTCGAGGTCATTGCAGCTACTAGCGGGGTGTCTGGGAGGCGATGTGTTTTTATCTATTGTGCACTCTATCTATCTGATCGCAACGATAGATTTTCTCTAGCGCTTCTCTAGGCAGGGTCTACCACCTCAATGGTGCCCTGCTGTCCATCGATGCGGACGCGCTGTCCTGTCACCAATCGGTGTGTGGCATCGGTCACGTCCATCACAGCGGGAATACCATATTCTCGCGCAACAATAGCCCCATGAGAGAGCTGACCGCCCACTTCAGAAATTAGCCCACCGATTCGAGCTAGCAGAGGCGACCAGCCAGCGTCGGTGTAAGGCACTACCAAAATTGTTTGCTTGTCTATGGTTATTGAGGTGTCCGAAAGATTTTCTAAAATGCGGATAGTGCCCTCTACTTGTCCAGCGCTAGCGCCAATGCCCTGAAGGGTTTTTGCAGCAGGCATCTTAATAGGCACCGTCGGCGCAGCGGTAGGCTGACCGTATACCAAGTAGGGAGCGCGATGGTTGCCTGCTTCTTTCCAACGGCCCTTTTCTAGCTCTACTCTGAGCTTGAGTGAAGTGTCTGCTTTTACCAAAGCAGCACCAGCCGGATTAACTCTTGGCTCAGCCACTCGATCTTGTATCTCCTGCCAGGTTAAAAAGAAGATATCGCCTTGCTTTTGCAAATCACCTCGCGTTAGCCAGCGGCTTTCTAGCTCTACAAAACAGCCTCTAAGATTTGCTAGCAGCCGGTTGTACAGTTCAGCGACCTGCCCCTTTAAGTCTAAGCGAGCTTGAACTCGACGCTGACGAAGCGCCGATAGCGGCAAGCTAGATCGAGTTTTGCTGGCGCGATTGGCCTTATCACTGGCCTTATCACCTGTTTTTGCCTTGTTTGTTTTTGCGGTTGGTGAGGCGTGAGGCTGTAGCAAAAATTGAGTCAGCAGCTCTTTTACGGGCTGGGGCGATTCGCGCCAGGTGGGCACGGCAATGTCAGTTGCGATCGCGCTGAGGTATCCGTATCTGTTGAGAAACTGGTCTAGCTGCTCAAAAATCGGGTGGCCATCGGGGTGGTCGGAGAGCGCGGCAAATAGGGACGAACTGCTGCCAGGAGACGTATTGCGATGAGTGCCGTCATCTAGATCTAGTTCGGGAATGAGCGATCGCATTCCTTCAGCCATTGCTCTTAGCTCAGTCAACGCTGCCACTTCAGGGCTTTTACTATTATCTAGCAGCGCCAGATCAACCCCAAACACAGTTTGCCTGAGCGCCAAGCTCAGCGGAGCTAGAATGTTGTAATAAGTCGCGGTTTCTAGCAAAGACATCACCGCTTTAATTCGCTCAATCAGCTCCGGCTCGTTCAGGCTTATTAATGGCCGCGCCTCCCACTGAGCCTGAACCGGTGCGAATTCAGCCCACTGAGCCTCTGCAAACTGCTTGGGCAGCGTCATCTCTTGGCGCAGCAGTCGCCACAAACCAGGGAGGTTGCGCGCAGTAGTCCCTAGCGGTGGCCTATTAAACTTTGCCCCTCTGGTTAAAAACTCCAGACTGTCGGGCGGAAGCCCCATACGCGAGAATAAATCGCCCAGCAGCGTCGCGTTGAAGTAGGCGCGAGAATAGTGCAGCGTCGCTGTTTTAGTAAAGTCTAGCCCGGCGGCGCGATCGCCCAAAACAGAAGTAAATAGCCGACCCCACACCCCGCAGGTCAACGGCCGGTTAATCGACCAGGTAAGCGGCCGAATCACGCCGGGAATGACCTCAGCGGCAATCTTTCGAGTCCAGATAGGAATGAGCGTGGTCACCGGACGACTTTGTAATACCCAAAGCTGCTCGCCGTCAAACGTCCATTCCACATCTTGAGGAATGCCGTGAAAGCTGCGCTCTAAATGCCGGGTTAAATAAGCGACCTGGGCGATTAATGCTTTGGGCGCTTTCCCCTGACCTTGCACGGTTAGATCGACATCTTCAGGAAGCTGCCAGCTATCTTTACCAGTAGAGTTTGGGCCAGTGGAGCTTGGGCCAGCAGAGCTTGGGCCAGTAGAGTTTGAACCAGTAGAGTTGGACGCGATCGCCTCATCGCTCACGCTCACCAGATATCGCTCGGGCGTTACCTGCCCAGAAACCACCCGGCTCGCATCTCCAGGCAGCGCTTCGACCACCACCTCGTCGCCCATATGCGCCACCGGGTCGCGGCTAAAGGCCACCCCCGAAAAAGTACCAAAGATATGAGGCTGAACCAGCACCGTCATCTTGCCATCTGGTAGACCCCGGCTTTCTCGATATTGCACGGCGCTAGTTGCGCTGTAGGCATTCAGGCAAACGGTAATCGCCTGGTCGAGCGCAGCAGGACTGTCCACCTCGGTTACCGAAACATACTGGCCAGCCGCAGAAGAGGTGAGCGAGTCTTCGCCGACTGCCGACGAGCGCACAACCACAGGGGAAGTGGCGCTAGGCGAAACAACTCGGATCAGAGCGGTTGGATCGTCGCCTGCCGGGAGTACGTAGCCAGGCGCCACCGGATAGCCCCAAGCCTTGAGCTGCGAGAGAGTAGCGGCTTTGGCCCCTACTTCTGAAGGGTCTAAGACCGTGGTTAGAGATTTTAATGCGCGATCGCCTTGAAAAAAGCGAAACATCCGCCGTGATTCACCAGCACTCTTCATCGCAGGCAGCTCCAGGTCGTCGGGTATTTTTTGATAGATCCAAAAAACCAGGCCAGACAGGCAGGCCACCGCCAGCACCCGCGCACCGTCAGCAGGATGGAGCAAAGCCGTCAGCAGCGGCATTAGCACCAGCACAAACAGCCGGCCCTGCTCGCGCATTCTAAGCACGGTAAAGCCTACAAAGCTAATTAGAAACACTAGCCCCGCGACCAACGGATCGTAGGCGAAAAAGCCCCAGGCCACGTTCGTAGTGCCCGCCCCTTGCGATCCCCAATATCGACCCATCACCAAAAAGATCAGCGAGAGCATGGGCCAAATAGAGTCGTTGCCAAAAAAGTAGCGAGCAATCAGCACCGCTGCAATGCCTTTAATCGCTTCGGCCATCACGGCAAAAATGCCTGCAACCGTCCCGCCGTGATAAAAAGCCGCAGAGACACCCACATTACCGGTACCTACCTGCGAGAGTCGCTGGCCCGAAAAGAGATAAACAATCCAGCCCGAGAGCGGTAACGCCCCCAGATATGGAACTAGCGTAAATATAAGAAGAGCGCCGAAAACTTGATTCATCTATATATGGTGCAGATAAACGGTCGCTGAAAAAAGCAATTGCAAAGAAAAAACACCCGCTTTAAAGACGTTGGCCCTCGCAGCCGAGGGTGTTAAACGGGTATTTTAATGCGATTGTCGTTTGCTAAACGAGCAGAAAACAGCAGCTAGCGGATGCAGACGCGTCTTCTGCTTGAATGATATACAGCGGTGCTAAATGGTTCATTGTCATTAAGTAACAAAAATGCAGGCAAAAGATAGGGCCTTAAGAACAATTTCTAGGAGCAGTCAGGCCGCCTTTAAAAACGATGGAAGATTAAATAATGAAAGGTTAAAGAGTCATCGTAAAAGTGCAAGCGGTCGCCATTCTTTTCGCATTCGGCTGCTGAAGGCCGGACTCGCTTTGACCGGCATTGCAAGCGGATGGATAGGCAGCGCGGCAGTTTTACAACTGCCAGTTTCGCAGGTTTTAGCGAACGTGGCTTCAGCCGCAGCCTCTGATAGTGGGCTATTGAATGCAGCAGGCGAGCCGCATATTGCGCAGGGGCTACCCGAAAATACGCCCTATGCCATGTTCTTTTCAACTCAAGACGAAAGTTTGGCCGGACTCGCACAGTTTGAGCTATTTGCCAAGATAGCTGACGCCATGGGCGGTTTAAGCAATCCTTTGGGGGTGCCTTTTTTACCAGCGGGCTTTGAACTAGAGTACGAGGGCGAAAAGTGGGCTGGCGCACAGTCGGCGATCGCACTGCTTCCAGAAATCGCCCCTAGACGAGTGTCGCCCACAGATTTGGATACCAAATTCTACAGCCTCTCGCGAATCGCCGATGCCGCCGAGTTTACCAATTTCGTATCAGCCGTCGAAACGGCCAGAGCCGAAGCCCCAGAGCAAAAGGTCTACCAAGGAGCCACGCTTTGGGTTTGGCCGCCGCAGGCCCAGTCCTTTTCGGACTACGACAGCTCAGACTACGACAGCGATGAAGGATTCGAATTGGATGATTCTGAATTTGAGCCGCCCAAACTTGAGCCGCCCAAACTTGAGGAGCCAAATGCCGAGGCATTGAGCAAGCGATCGCCCAAATCAACCCAGCTAGCGATCGCAAACCAAAAGCCCTTACCCGAAATCTACAGCAATCCGCTCCCAGAGCCAGCCGATACTTACGTTATGCCAGGGCTAACGATCGCTCAAATAGGCGATTACGCCGTGATAGCACCCAACGCCCAGACCGTAAAAGACGTGATTGAGTATCAGTTGCAGCCGTCTCGCCTGTCTGAAAACGAGGTATTTACGCGATCACAGTACATTCAGCAGGCAGACGCGCTCGTCCATATCTACGCCAACGTAGAAGAAACTTCTAAATTTGATGTGAGCGATCACCTGCCTGGTTTTGGTCAGTTCCCTATTCTCCCCGGACTGCCCGATCTCCCTGGATTGCCCAATCTGCCCGCGATGCCCGAGCTGTTTTCAGTAGAGTCGCGGCTGCTAGCGTCTAGACTCACTCAGGGCATGACAGCCGAAGCTGTGGTGTATGCGCAGTCGGAAGGGCTGCGGCTTCAGGGCCGACTCTATGGCAATGAGCTATTTAAGCCAGTAGCAACGCCTGAATGGCCCTATGCAGACTCGGCCATTCAATATGTACCGGCACCGGCCTACTCGCTAGGCAGCGGCCGCAACCTCTACCAGTATTGGCAGCGGGTTGCCGGTTTTTTATCTAGAGAGGTGGCCACACAAGGACTGTTAGATCAGGCGCGATCGCTCGTCTTTAGCACCACCGGACTCGATCTGGATACCGAACTGATTGGCTGGATGGATCAAGAAATTGCGTTTTTCTCTTTTCCAAGCGATCGGGGTTTGACGAATAGCACTTTTCCAGGGGCTGGAGTGGAATTTGGGTTAGCGGTGCAGACGAGCGATCGCGCCAAAGCCGAAACCGCGTTATCTGCTTTAGGCAACGTTGCCCAAGGCTTCTTAGCCACCGAAATCGCGGTCGATACACTCGTCAACGATCAACCTGCTGTTGACTGGCGCGTTCCTACTG
>Ga0209194_1000094_pt1 | contig 81119 bp, 70 predicted proteins | sample COGITO_mtgs_1004_FD_184787 | JGI IMG/M metagenome (GOLD analysis project Ga0209194, IMG submission 184787) | Pelagic marine microbial communities from North Sea - COGITO_mtgs_100413 (SPAdes) (version 2) | ecosystem: Environmental > Aquatic > Marine > Epipelagic ... | reverse complement strand
TGGCAGCATCCTTCAGTGTCGATTTTACTTTCTCCTCGATCTCTACAGCAACGCGCATCACCCTAATTCCTCAAGTCACCGTTGCTCTGATTATAGCTGGTACTCTATTTTGAGGCGCTTCCCTTAGCTCTAAATGTCTATTAAAGTCCTAGAATGAAATACGTTGCGGGTAGAGTAGCGTGGAAGCGTATATTCCTCTGTAGAAAGAAATGGCGATCGCCCACCTCATTCATGGCTTTATTGGAACGGGTAAGACCACCTATGCCCGTCAACTTGAAACGCAGATTCCCGCGCTACGCCTTTCCATCGACGACTGGATGATTGCTCTGTATGGTCAAAATCCACCAGCCGCTCAGTTTGAGGAGTACCGCAACAAAACCGCTGGTCTGGTGTGGGCCGTTGCTGCTCGGACATTGGAGCTGGGTCAAGACGTTATTTTGGACTTCGGCTTTTGGAGCCGAGAAAGCCGTGATGACGCCCGACAAAAAGTATGTGCCGTAGGAGCGACCCCTGTTTTATATGATGTGAGCTGTACAGATGCAGCGATAAGAGAGCGAGTATTGCGCAGGGCTGCCGAACTGCCAGAACATTCACTGTACATCGACGCTGAGGCGATCAAGACCTTGCAGAAGCAATTTGAGCCGCTTGAAAATGATGAGTCGCACCAATTAGTTAGAACAGACAGCTAGATATACTAACCGTTTTGTCTACGCCGCGCAGCTTCAGTCCTCTCTTATCTGAGTTTCACCTTATCTAGTATTTCTTGATAGCTCTCTGTCGGTGTCTTTCCTTCCGTGTATATCGTCAGCTTAGCTAGCTGCGCGTTGGATGGATGCTGGATAAACAGCTCGTTGATAGCGTGTGTGCTCTCTGACAGATCGCTATTGCGCTCTTTTAAGATGCGGATAGATTCATCGGGGTCGGATGACGGTAGCACCAGTACAACGTTGGGATAAGGCGCTAACGCCTGCTGCACTTTTTTGAACAAAGCGGCCTCTTCGTAGACAGAGTGACCCGCACCCAAGTCGATGACGCAGTTGTCACATTCAGAAAGTAGTTTTCCTACAGCGTAGGCTTCAAACGGCTTCCAGTATCGGTAGAGATACCAGCCGCCTTGTTCGCGCTTTTGCTGGGCAATCACTTCGTCATAGCCTATTTCTTTGTAGTAGTCCCATCGGTAGTCGTCCATAGAACACTGCGGCAGTCCTAGTCGCGCTGATAGCAGTTCGCCGAGCGTAGACTTACCCGTACCGATGGGGCCAATGAGGATGATGTCTGAAGGCATAGAATATTTTCTTCTAAAAGGGGTGGCATTTCAAAGGTGAGTTTGGCTCTGTAGCAAGGGTATGCCTTTGATAAAGTTAGCTAGATCGGCTGCGCCTTGAATAACCACTCCATTGCCCTCTGAAGCTGCAATATCTTTGAGAATGACAGGTCGCGCTTTATTCGGAAAATCCATAATAATCTTGGCTAGCGTCGGCACTATTCTCCATTCAGGGCATCCGTCTGGCAACCCAGGCCGTGAAGAAAATAGATATCGCCAGTTTCGCTGAGCGCAGCGCCAAGCGCAAACGCGGCGAGGGAAGTCGAGAAAAACGATGAGATTGGCCTTCTGACGCCCCAACAGCGAAACGCCATCAAGCACCCAGGCATCTGATTGAAGCAACCGGCTAAGCTGTTCGCGGCAGACTTCGGGGGGGGGTACTTTGCCAGCCGGGTTGCCAAATGATGCGATCCATCTCGACGAGCGGAAAACCGAGTTCAGAGGCAAGCCGTTGCGAAAGCGTAGACTTCCCTGAGCCTGCGTTGCCGGTGACATTAATCCTCATTTTGAAGTGACCGTGTTCGGGGTTGCCTACCTAGAGTCCGCTTATCTACAACCGGTATCAGCGATAGGGTAAAAGCTGTTCTATCGTAACTGTTTCGTCTTGGCTAACCATCACTTCAGCGCCTAAGTTTTGCTCGTGTAGTTGACTAATAAATTCACGGCAGCGACCGCAAGGCGACATTATCTGACCCGCTGACCCAACCGCGATTATCCGTAGGATACGATGTTCACCGGCTGTGATCATAGCGGCAGCGGCAGCGTGCTCTGCACAGAATCCCATAGAACAGGTCGTATCAATGCAAACGCCTACGTAGATTGTATTGCTGATAGAAAGGATAGCGGCTCCGACACTACCGGCGCTGGCCCTGGTCGAAAGCTGACGAGGGTTTACCACTTGCTTGGCGCTTTGATAGAGTTCGTCGAAGGTGACTGATGGCATATTTTATAGGCTTTGTATATCTGTGAAAGAAGTGGGGCAAGCGATGACAGAGATAAATTACCAGCTTCGACTGGCGGCGAAGACTGACTACCCGTTCTGTCACGACCTAACGAAGCAGAATATGCTGACGCTGTTTAGCCGCCATTGGGGTGGCTGGGTAGACTCAGTGTTTCATAATGATTTTCAGGCCGAGGAAGCGACTATCATTCAGGTCGATGGCCAGGATGTCGGCTACTTTAGTCTCAAAGAAACCAAAACTGAACTGTACTTGAGTAATATGCAGCTCTCATCGGCTACGCAAGGACAGGGACTTGGCAGTTCAATCATGGAAAGTATCCTAGCTAATACATCCAAGCAGATGCGGCTCACTACTTTCTCAGATAACCCAGCTATGCGCCTGTACGAAAGATTGGGGTTTGAAGTTGCTGAGCGTGATGGTGAAACAGTCTATATGCTCAAGCGTTGATGCTAGTATCAAGTGCAAGAAAAGCCTTTCTCAGTACACGCAAACTGCTTCAAAAGGGAGAGATTTGGCATTCCAGGGTGAGCAGTTGCAGAAAGGTAATTCTCAACAGCTATCAAGAAAGCCGCTATTTAGAACTGTGCGATCGCAAGTTACTTTGCTCTGCGACTGTTTAGAAGCATTATGAAGCGTGGTCTAAATAGGCTCAGTGGTATTATCTTTATCTTCTGCGCCCTATGTTCCAAAAACTTTTAGTGCTTACGGGCGACTTGCACTGCTGATAAAAAGAAGAGGTTTATAGGTTCTGAAAGCCTCTCTGTAATAGCTTCAAATAGTGGCTTCTTAGCCTCTGATGCTATCCTTCGAAGGGTGCTTAGGAGTCGTCCGTAAATAAGTTACCGATTTTAAGGTTCTCAGAGCACGATCTTAGGCGCATAAGCAATGAACAATCCAGTAGTTTAATTCCGAATGAGTCCTTAGCAAGTTCAGATAGTCGTCTATGCTATATGTAATGTTGCAAGGGGTTATCTCGCCTATTGGCTTCTCAAAATAGCCGGAGTCTAAGATTTCTTGTTTGAATCTCTCTAGAATTTCTAGCTGCCCTGCTTTGCCTTCATACCGCACAAGTGAGGGGGCGTGTTCTGCATATACTTCCTCAAGGCGTTTATAAATCTCATAATCAGGCTCAGGCGTTAGATTCCATAACAGTACTAAGTGTCCGTCGTTTTTCAATATCTCTGATATTTTAGCGTACTTAATCTCTGGCTCTAGCCAGTGAAAGGCATTAGCGCATAGAACCGCATCGTAAGACTGCATTGAATCTGGGTGCCACTGCTCAAACGAAGTTTGATGCGCTTCGACTTGGGGGTAACTCGCACAGTTGCTGCGCACAAGCTCACAGAATTCTTGGTTCGGATCGAGACAGGTCATCGTGCAGCCGAGTTGAGCAAAAGCTACGGTTGCATTCCCAGGGCCACACCCTATCTCTAATATTGAAGATTCTGACGACAGTTGAGCCAGCGTAGCGGCCTGCTTCACATGCCGGATCGGATAGGGCGGTCTGGCCTTGCAGTAAATCTGGGAGACAGGGGAATACCAAGTGATCTTCTGGGCAATACTCTTTGCATACCCTACCTTTTGCGGTTTCTGATCTTGCGTCATAGCTTCGTTCGTTTATAGCTATCTTTAACTTAAACCGACTGTCATAACTGTTTTTGCGGATAGAAAATGAAAAGTCTACAGCCTGTTTCAGACTGTGGAACGTGGCTAGAGCCTACCGGGTGATGGATGAACGTCCCTGCCGAGTAGTCTCGAATCCCATCGTTGAAGACGCCACTGATTACGAAGACTTCTTCTGAGTTGTCAGTATGGGTGTCGATGCCGTCCCACTTTGCTCCTGGCGATATTTCAACCACCATCGCCTGAGCACTCGACTTTCCCTGCCATAGCTGACGAACTAATATGCCTTCCGAGACGTATTGGGCTGGACTATCCTCAATACTTTTCCAAACAATCTGATTCATAGAAGTGATCTCTTTTCTAGCTATACGTGGAGATTAGCAGCTACAGTCTATCTATCAATATGAATTATCCGAACTGATAGTTCATTTCTGTCGATATTGAGGTTGAGATGGAGTTCAAACACCTGCAAACCTTTCAAGCTGTAGCCGCTGAAGGTAGTTTTCTTAAGGCTGCTGAGAAGCTTCAGTACGCCCAGTCTACGATGACGCTGCATATCCAAAAACTAGAGGAGGAGTTGGGCGTTCAGCTCTTCTCTCGCCAGGGCCGGCGAACGGAACTAACCGTTGCGGGCAGAACGCTACAGAGTCATGCTGACCACTTGCTATATCGAGCAGAGCAACTTCAGCAGGCAATGACTGGATTGGTGACTGGCGAAGCTGGACAACTCAGGATTGGCTCAGTTGAACCGGTCGCAAGCGTCCATCTTCCACTTGTCTTGGTGCAGTTCTGCCGCCAGTATCCGAAGATGCGCCTGACTCTTGAAGTGGGCGTCACCCAGATGATAAGTCGTAGAGTTGCGGCTGGAGAACTAGATCTAGCAGTCTGTTCTGCGCCAGCGGCAAACTTAGGCTTAGCGTTTGAGCCTTTATTTCAAGACCCGGTTGCGCTTCTTCTACCGGAGTCAAACGCTTTGTCAAAAGCGAAGAATATTACGGTCGCTGACCTAGCCAAAGAACGCCTAATTCTGACGGAGGAACATTGTCCTTACCGAGACGTTTTGGAAAAAGCGCTGCTTTCCCAAGGCATTAATCCATACTCAGGCATTGAGAGCATGAGTACAGGAGCGCTCAAAGAGATGGTGCGCTATGGCTTAGGGATTGGTGTTTTGCCTGCGGCGGCGATCGCCCCGCTGCCCCCCGGTACAATCGAGCGTCGTCTGAGTGATTTGGATCTAAAGTTATCTATCGGTCTGGCCATCAATCAACAAATTAATGTCTCGGGGTCAGCCTTGTTTACGCTGGCAAGCTCTATCAAGTCTCATCTCATTTAGGTGCTTGTCGATCTATGACTAATATGAAGTAGCGATAGAACAGAATAACGATTGCAGTTCTGTCCTAATCAAATCCTTCTAGCTATGTACCGTTAAAATGACCCATCGCGCCTAGTCTTATAGTAAGCAGCTCCACGTCAGTGATAGCAAGATGAGGGCCTTGTTCTACTTGGGTCGGTGTATGCCAAAACGTACCGGCCTCGCAAACCTGCTGACCAGTCTGAACGCGGCCTTCTAAAACATATACATATTCATCGCAAGGGTGCGAGTGAACTGGGATAGTCGTTCCTTTTTTCATGCGTAGTCTATGAATTGAACCGCCTGGTACTGGCTCTGCTAAAGACAACATTTGGGTGCCCAAAAACTGCTCTACATCGAACCACGGTAGATTACTAGTACTAAAGAAGGTTTGCTGTGTCATTTTCCTGTACGCTATGCGAGTGAACATTATTCACTCGCATAGCGTATCACAGTAGGAGCCTGTCGTGAGCACTCAGTCACCCTATGCTAATCAGTCCCGTGCAAAGCCTAGATATGATGTTGAAGGCCGCTATCAGGCGCTTCTGGACGCAGGGGAATCTTTACTCTGCAAGGACTATGAACAGGCTCATCCAAAGCGAGTGGCTCAAGCTGCGGGGGTGTCTGTGGGCCTGTTTTACAAGCGCTTCAATAATAAACGTGAGCTACTGACAGCGGTGATGGTTCGCCGACTAGAAGACTTGCATCAGAGGATCGAGACTGCAATCTCAGAGCAAATGTCGTCAGAAGATGCCTTGAAGCTTCTTATATTCGAAACGCTGACTTACTTCCACCGGCACGAGGGTCTTATCAGTTTATTCTTCATGGAAATTGGCTACGGCGATACCGATTCTACTCAGCAGATGAAAACAGCTCGTGAGAACTATCGTCGGCTTTTGTGCTCAGTACTGACTCGTGGCATCCAGCAAGAGGAATTTGTAAAATTGACGCCTACAGAGCTAGAGCTTACGATTAGCAGTATTGTAGGCACTATTAACTGGACTTTATACGAAGTATTAGTAGTTAAAGAAGGGAACATAGATCCACTATCTCTAAAAGATTCGCTAATGGCACTCTTTCTTCGCGGCCTTCGCCTATAGGTCTTGGTATAGCAGGGTTATGTTTTCAGATGGCTGAGATATAAACCTACTGGCATAGAGGACTTTTATCTCAAACAAGCTTCTTGTCGGTGAGCATTGACTAGAGTTCGTTATTCCGCTTTTCAATGCAACTATTCATCGGTTTTTTGGTATGTATAAACAACCTCAAAAAGAGCGTTCACGGTGCGCTTAAACGTACTAATAAAATGGAGAAGGCGGGTGATAGGCACTGATGGAGCGAACAAAGCGTCATTCCTCTCACTATTCTATGAATGCTCTCTCAGTTTCGCTACCATCTCTGCACGAGCAGAAACACCCAACTTTCTAAACATTCGTTTGAGGGCTTGTTTGACAGAATTTTGGGTAATCCATAGTTCTTTCCCAATCGCCTCATTTGTCAAGCCTCTGGCTACCAAGTCTGCAATCTGAAATTCTCGTGACGTGAGACGTTCAACAAAAGGGTTTCGAGGAGCTGAATAGACTGAGCGCACTTCCGCAAGGCGGGCTGAGAAATGAGCGCATACTGCTCCTAGTCTCGCTAAGTCTGGTTGCTCAAAGGCTGACGCATTACCAACCCTCGCAAAATTCACCGTTCCGATCAAGCGCCCCTGTCCGACAATTGGCCCAGTCATAACATGCTCGTGGCCGTAGGTTGAACAACACCTTTTGTATAGCTCGCTCTGCTTCCAAGTACCCCGTGGCAGGACGACCTCTTCATGTGCGGGTGCGTGGTATTGACGAACGTATTGTAAGACTGGATCGACTGATACGCCGTACTGCTGATAGCGCTGGACGAAAGCGTCTGAAACGCCCTTCGCATCTACGCTCTTCAGGTTATCTTCTGGGTCTAGTAGATATATTCCCCAGCGCTGTACGCCAAAGCAGTCGCTAGCCATATCCATGAACCGGTGCCGTAGGACTTCCTCAGTAGGGGCCGTTGCGATCGCACTGAAGAATGCCTGTAGAGAAGGTGTCATCGTTTTGAAGGTGTACCCACTTGAGGTCTATCCAGTCTTTGAGCTAAGTCGTACGATCTTGTCACACCAGAAGGCTACGAGCAACCGCGCATCATGACTCAACTACAAATTGGCTTCCTTATCTATCCAGGTGTCATCCAGCTCGATTTTACCGGGCCTTATCAAGTATTGTCTTTTCCACCCAACACAGAGGTTCATCTAATTTGGGAAGACTTATCGCCCATCGAGAGTAATGAGGGGTTAGTCCTGACGCCTACAAACACGTTTTCAGACTGTCCGCCGTTAGATGTCATCTGCGTACCCGGTGGAGGACTTGGGCAGCTTGATGTGATGAAGAACAACAAAGCCCTAGCCTTTCTAAAACAGCAGACGAATACTGCTCAATATGTGACTAGCGTCTGTACGGGATCTATGATTCTGGCCGCAGCCGGAGTGCTGAGCGGTTATCAGGCAACCTGCCATTGGGCGTTTCGAGACCAGCTAGCCGCCCTCGGTGTAGAAGTCGTTCCGCAGCGAGTCGTCGTTGACCGCAACCGAATAACGGGCGCAGGCGTCACCTCTGGTATTGACTTTGCGTTCACGCTCTTGGGCTTACTCTGCGACGAAGAGACCGCGAAAGTAACTCAACTGATGATGGAGTATTCTCCGGCTCCCCCTTTCAATGCTGGAACGCCGGAAGCTGCTGGCAAAGAAGTTTTGAACACATTAATGCAGCAAGGCAAGTCGCTTATTGACACCTTCTGGAACCAGACAAGAGAAACCGCAAATCAGTTATCGAAGTAACCGAACCTGCCACATATCAATCCGACAAAAAAGGTAGCTAAGCGTGAATGGAGTTCTTTCTGCTATTCAATGCTTAATTATTCTAAATTTCTAAGCGTAAAGAAATCGGTCGGAGTTCGCCGACAGCATCTTAGTGTTTTTATTATGGTGCAAATGCGCTTTCGACATTTTATTACGTTCTTGCCGTAGTTATCTTCAATACCCTGGCGGACTTTGAAATGCGTTGACCACTTCGTCTATCTGTTGTGAGATCTCTAACAGCTCCATTTCTCGCCACCGCTTACCCACAATCTGCATCCCAATCGGTAATCCCTCTTGAGTTTGTCCAATAGGAATAACAACAACCGGATGACTGCTGAGATTTAACGGCATTGTGTAAGCTCCGTTGGCGATCGCATTTGGATATGACACGCCATCAATCTCGATAGGTTTCCAATCGGGGCGGTGAGTGAAAGCAGCCGTTGCTGCGACGGGTATTAACCAAGCATCCCAAGGTTCGAGTAGCTGGTCGAGCTGAGCGATGATTAAATCTCGCTCAGTTAAATTTTCAAAGTAGCTTTTGAGGGTAGGCGCAAAGACTTCTTTCAACACCTGAGCTGGAGTACCTGATTTACGCAACTGACTATCCCCTTGCGTAGATGACTGCCAGATGAAATTAAGCTGTTTTTGGACTCTATCGAAATCAGTCGGTTGTGCATAGCGACAGATGTGTGAAGCTAGGCGATAGTAAAGCTTTTGCACCGCTGTCCAGTCAAAATCGGAGGGTGCCCAATTCTCAACGAAGGCACCTGACTCAGTTAGCTGGCCAACGCAGTGGCGAAGTGCTTTCTGAATATCATTCGCGACAGGCACTCTAAAACTATCTGACCAAGCGAGCCGAAGCTCAGCTAAGGGTTTCTTCTTTAGTTCATCTAGTGGCACAGGTGGGATATCAGGCCGACGCGAATCACTGCCTGCTATAAGACTAAAACAAAGTTTTAAATCTTCTACCGACCTTGCCATTGGCCCAGGCACCAGCATTTGACGAATGCAGTGCGGACTACCAGGGACTTCTAAAAGATCTCCTGCCGAGGAGACTCTGCCGTCAGTTGGCTTTAAGCCATAGATACCGCAACAGTGGGCGGGTTGTCGGATAGAGCCAGCAAAATCACTGCCCACATCCAGCGCTGAGAAACCGGCGGCGATCGCCGCTGCGCTACCGCTAGAAGTTCCCCCTGGGGTGTAGTCTAAATTCCAAGGATTATTGGTTCGTGGAAAGACATCGTTACTACTTTGGTAAGTCAGGTTAGATAGGTTTGTCTTGCCTAGAAGGATAGCGCCTGCTGAAAGTAAGCGGCTGACTACGGTAGCGTTCTGCTTTGGTACGTAATTCCGTAGCGGTTTATAGCCCGCTGTGGTGCGTATCCCTGCTGTTTCATAGAAATCTTTAACCGTGACAGGCACCCCATGTAGAGCGCCCCAAAGTTCTCCTGCGGCCAGTGCCTTATCCGCCTGCCTTGCTCTAGCTCGGGCATTGTCTGCATCTAGCGTACAGATAGCCTTAACCGCTGAGTTGTGCTGCTCTATCTGTGTGAGATACGCCTCGACCACTTCAAGTGAAGAGACGCTGCGCTCTTTAATCATTTGAGCGAGACGGTGGGCCGGGGTAAAAACTAAGCTAGCCATACGATTTACCGTAAGTTGGTAGTGTTAATCGTACCTGCATTTAGTTAATTCTATTAACTAAATAAGCTATGGGCAGACCTAAAAAAGCAGATTCTCTGAATAGACAAGACGTGATCAACGCGGCGCTCTCATGCATTGACCAGGAGGGCGAAGCTGCTTTGGGCGTGAACCGAATAGCCAGAGCGCTAAGTATTAAGCCACCCGCTATTTACAAGCACGTTAACGGGAAAGCGGGGCTTCACAAAGCTGTGGCGATCAGTATTTGGAATGACTATCTATTGCACTGCCAACAGGCAGTAGAGGGCGTTACTGAGTCTAGAGAGCTATTTCACGCAGGTGCACAAGCCGCTCGTAGCTATGCTAAAGCTTATCCCGGTCGCTATGCCGTCATGATGGGATATCAGATGAAACCGACCGACTCAGAAGAATTAGCTATCATTCAGCGATCGCTCCACTTCTTCCAGCAGTCTTCGCAGCTAGATCAGCTAAACGAAGAGGCGCTGATTGACTGTATGCGGATGGTTAACGCCTCGATTTACGGTTTCCTCAACCGAGAGCAGATGGAGTTGATGACGCTACCGCGCTCTTCTGATGCGAGCTATGAAGTCATGCTCGACGCGCTGCTGGTAGCCATCTCTTTCATTAAGGAAAACAGTTCACTTGCATAGAGGATGCGCCAGACTTTGAGTTCTCCGTTTTGTTAATTTGCTTCGTCGTAATCACTAGAAGCCTGCAGCCGCGAATCCCTAGACCACTTCTGAATAAACCAATCAACAACCATACAAAGTTTGTCTTCGTCAGGCTCGTAGTATTTCTCCGTAGTGGGCATTGGGAAGAAGTAGCCGATCGAGTACAAGAATACTTCTAGATCTCGCTCTAGGTTATCAATTTCAAATAAACGCGTCTGCATCCCCAGGGTCATTTCATTCTAGATTCAGTTAGCGAATTTACAGGCTTGTAGCTATCGTAGACTCGTAGATTGAAAGCTTGAAGTCACGTATTCTCGTTAATTCAAAAAAGCTATCATTTAGAATGAAACAGCCCTGGATCGCGGTGGCTTCTGACTGCGATGGCGGTTCGGCAACGGCGATCTCTCTCTCTCTAGAAATAGCCTGCTATAGTCGCTTCAGGTCTATCTCGGCTTTTTGGTGCTTTTCACATTCGCGGGCTAACTGGCGCTCTGACTAGCACCTATGAATAGGCAAGCGTAGCTATTGAGGGTAGAGACAGTAAAGGCGATCGCTATCTCAATAAGTCGTGCTTATCTGACACCCTTCTACTCTGCTGCGCAAACCACAAAACGATCGCTGCCCACACACAAAGACTCACGATCTTCACCACCAGCGGCGTCGGCTCGTAGACTACATACTCAGTCGGATTCCAGCACCCTACATCCAGATCGTTTAAGTAGTTCCATTTCTCCAGGCAGTCCCCAAACGCTGGGCCATAGTAATCCATAAATTGCGATCTCATAGAAGCCCATCCAACAACTCACCCTCAGCCTGCCCTGATCGACTTGGCGAAAGGCAGCGGGGAGGCGAGGCGATCACGCTATCGAAAACAGGTGGCGACGCTAGCAGAAAAGCAATAAACGGGTAAACCAGTACGTGAGTAAACGGGTAAACAGCTAGAGCGGCGCAGTCTGGGAATTAGCCTCATGGCTTATTCACCTCCCAGTGCCTGAAGCCAGATCTCGGGCTTTTATGGTCACACTCTTAGGATCCGTTCGGAATTAACTTACCGGATTGTTGATCCTCTATCGGTCTAGTTTCATGGTTTCGATTAGCTCGAAATCGGTAACTTATTTGCGAACGACTCCTTAGCTATTCGCAGATACGTGGCAATCTGGTTGAGCTAATTGCAGCGGTCTACACCCCGGCGTCCTTCCAGATTGCGCGGGTCGTCCTTACTCAGGTGGATTACTTGGCAGTTGGGTTTCATCAGCTTTAGGATGGTTTTCTGGTAAACCAGAAAGACAGAAGGACGATGGCCCTGCCAAAATACACTATCGCCGATTCGGAAATTGCGGGTGCAGCTTAAACTTGCGCACCGTTAGCGCGATAGCATCTCTATGAGCTTCTTCAATATCACCAGCAAAAATCCTCACCACTAAGTCTTCGCAAAATTTCACCGCCTCTAAGCCTTCCTCTTCGGTGATATGGTTACGAGCTATGCGGCTGCTGCCAGCCATCAAGTCCCAAGCTTGACGCATCTCTACGGCGTTCAGCCCAAACAGTCCTTCGTAGATTTTATTTGTAAGCTTGCCGTAGGTGCTAGTATGCGCCCCTAGCTCGCTGATTAGATCTGTGTAGGTCTTGCGAACAGGTTTACCGCTTTGCCGGGTAATCAGCCACTTTGTCGTTGCTCGGCTACTCTTTCCGGTATAAACGCCTTTTAATGCGACGAGGGCTTCTGCATAAAAGCCTTTGATCGCAAACCAACGTAGAAATGCACCGATCTTTTCCTTAGTCGGCTTACGGAACTGTCCAGGGCTGAGCAAAATATCCATTGCTAAGTCAAACCATTCTGAAACCTCAATAACCTTGTAGTTATTACCGTCAACACCTAAAAGATGAATGACCCTGAAACGCATACCAGACGGAGTTTTGAACCACTCATCCCCGTCTTCTTGAATGACCCTCTTTGTCAGCGTCGGCTGGGGAATGCCGATATGCTTTTGCGCCATCATGAACCCAAAACCAACGCTAGGCTGACCTGGGCCTAAACCGTTCGGGTCGATCACGATAGCTCCAAATTCCCGATCTTCATAGGTAACCGTAATCAGTGAACCGGCTTGAATTGGGGGAGTGTTTTCTGTCATCACCTATTCCTCAGGCAAACCGAATGCTTGGGTCAGCGCCGACGTGATCACATCGGTCATCGACCGTCCACTGCGTTTGGCTTCGGCAGCCCAGTGGTTTCGATGCGACTGGGGCACCTTCGCGCCTACGTTCACCATCTTCTCGGATTCGGCTTTTTTCTGGGTTTCTGGTTTTACTTCTTTTGGTATTTCTGGTTTTACAGATTGCTTGGCTTTATTAAGTAGCGCTCCATATTTGCCTTGACTCTCATTCATTTCAGTAGCTCCATCACTTCATTACCTAGCTTCTCGTAGTCCATCCAGCCCATGCGATCACCTCCTGTTAGTTCGCGCACTGGCTTTCCCGCTAGCGCCGCTTTACTAAAGCCAATGCTGCGGCGGATCATCGTGTTAAATACCGGAACACCTGCTTCTTTCAGCTCGCTCTGCATCGTCTCACCGTCACGATTCGGCTTTGGCGGCACAATCGCAATCAGCGTTCGGTAGTTGGCTTCACCTAAGTCCGCTGCTGTTTGCATCATCGGTTCGAGCGAGACCACATCCGGCAGGGTTGGCAGAATGAGTAAATCACATCCATCGGCAAGCTCTTTTAGATCGGACGAGTCGGGTCGCGCAGGTGTATCAATAATGGCGTAGTCGTAGTTCGCAATAATCTTCATCGCCTTGCGTTCGTCTACTACGTCAAACGGTAGTTCGCCTCGTTCACTCCACGCGATCGCCGTCCGGTTTGGATCGCCATCGACTAGCAGCACTTTGCCGTGCAAACTCAGATACGTCGCGAGGTGGATCGCTGTCGTTGATTTTGTCACCCCGCCTTTATAGCTTGTGACCGTAATTAACTTCATAAGCGGCTCTTCTGGGTTTCTGGTTTTTCAGAAAGCTGGTAAGCAGGAAAACTGGTAAACAGTAAAAGCGGAAAGGCAGATAAGCAGAAAGCTGGTAAACCAGAATGACGGAAAGAAGGATATATGGCTTTCTGGTTTTACATAAAGCCAGCTTACCGCATTTTGGGCATTTTACACGAGCTTCTGGTTTTACGGTTTTACAGATATAGGCAAAGATGGAAAAACGGTTTTCTGGTTTTCTGGCTATTGAAGGAAGCAGGCAGTATTACAGAGCTATGAGTAGCTTAAGACAGGAATGAGCGCAGTGATTAAAGAAAAAGTCAATTTCTGGTTTTCTTGTTTTACAAAAAGAATAGAATAGGATGGTGGGATGAAAGAGCTATATTTGGATAGACCTATTTCTGGTTTTCTGGTAGGTGATTAACTCTTTTTGCTGTCTGGTTTTCTGGTTTAGCGGTTTTCTGGATTCGCCGTTTTATAGTCGAGTCGTGTTAGAGTAAAGACCACAGCAGCAAGCAGTCTTGTCTGGCTTTCTGGTTAAATGGCTTTCTGGTTAAATGGCTTTCTGGTTAAATGGCTTTCTGGTTAAATGGTTATTCATAGAGCAGAATGGTCAAAGTGTTCAGACGAAGGCAACGCGCCTCGTAGCTAATCGCCATAGACATTAGGTCAGCATCTGTCTAGTAATTAGGTTTTGTAGTCAAATGAATAGACTCAGACTAAACTCAGACTACGTTTAGTTGATTTGTCATGCCTCGTGCAGTAAACACCGACTGTAAGCGCTGTGCTACCGAAAGTGTGGCGATCGCCCAGGCAAAAACCTGCTGGGATACCCAAAAGCCCCAGCGCTGTCATTCCCGGCGCGCCTATTATCTGAAGCAGGCTCAGAATAAGGCCAAGAAAAGGAGTCGGCAGCGGGCAGACAGGGTGGGGCAAGTGCAGGATATGGACATCCTGCCGATTGGCTACGCCGAACCGCCCGAGGTACAAATGCTTTTCTTTCAGGACAGGGCAGATGGGAAGCGCCACGCCCTTCAGTTCACCGTACTCGATGAGGGGGTGAAGATTGATGGCGTCAAGGCGGTTCATTTGAAGGGCATGAGTCAGAAAGCGCTTAGGCGGCATATCAAGAATGTGCTTGGTATCTTAGGAGCCAAGCATAATACTGAGTTCGCGGTGACGACCGCGAGGCAGGCCATCAGGTTCTGTCCCCTCTGTTTGGCACAGAGCGAGGATAAAAGCGGTGAGGGCCAGGACACTGAGTGAGTAAGGATGCTCGGGCGGAATTTGCCGGTAGGCTATCCCAGGAAAGATTGCTGCATCTGGAGGAAAGAGCTGTCAGGTTCAGGCAGCTCGTAAATTGGGTCGCCCGTAGGAAGGTGGAGGGACATAGGTTTGAATCGGTCAACGGAGCGATGTTCGCGATCGCTGCTGAGTTGATTAGCAGGAAGACTGACCGCTTCTGTGAGTCCGCCGAGGACGAGTTTGACAACCTTGAAGCTTACGGCTCCGAGCCGGAACTCGATGATGATTGGCTCGATGAACTCACTGGCGAAAAAGACAATTTCTATTTTTCCACCAACAGCGTTGAGAAGGGGCTACCGCCTTTGCCTAGACGCAAACGGATCAAGAAGCCAGAAGCCGAACTCGATGAAGAACAGATGGCCCAGGTCGTCGAAGCGGCTGTTCAATCCTTGGAAGATGCCTTGGCCGTCTCCCATGTGGAGAAGCCTCAAGAATGGATTGAGAACATTAAGATCGCCCTTGAACAGAACGGCGGCAAAGCTAATTTCTGGCAGCTTCAGCGCCGCACCGGGCTTTCCCCAGGGGCGCTCTTTTTAGGGCTGCTGCTCGGACACCAAAACTGGGTAACCACTCAGATTGACTTTGATGGCAACATACCAGGATTCTACGCTAGCTTCTCCGTTAGGCTCATCGACGATGATGATTAAGTTAGTCGTACCGCTGCTCTCAGGGTGCTTTAAATAACCGTCTTCGGGACTGTCTATCAGAACTGCAAAAAGCTGCTTTTTGGGCGTGGTTCATCACAGGATTACACTTTTCCCCTGGAATCAGGTGGTTCAGCGAAGCAATCGCGAATAGGCTGAAGGATGTTGTCATTTCTCGGTAGCGATCGCGCGTATGGGTACGGCGATCAGTCCGTTTGCACTCAGTAGCAGCAGCAAAGCCATACTCATAAAAGAGGCCAAGGCTGATGTGGCTACCATTTCAACGTTAAAGCTCGGCAACGATGGAATCATTTACACACCCAGCTTTCTAGCAAGTTTTACGAACTGATAGAAGCAGTCGGCGAAGCGCTCAAACAGACACCGAGAGCCAGCTCCTTGGTGGAGAATCTTAACTCTCGCTTACGCAATTATTTCTTCTTGCGCCGGAGCCTGGGGGATTCCTACTTGAGCTTGCTTCAATACTTTCTTAATCACCGCTGCTTCATCAGGTCTCGGGTGCCGGAACGGGTAGGTAAAAGCCCCACAGAATTGCTCACCAGCCAGCCTCACCCACATTGGCTCGAACTTCTAGGGTTTGAGCGCTTCCAAAGAGCGTAGAAATGATGGAATCAGTAGCTCAGGCCACCGACGACGATGGCCTAATTTGGGCTGCGAGTGTGACCCGAAATCACCCAAAATTGAACCACGCCAAGACTGCTACAGCCTCTACTGTCTTTGTGAAGTAGAAACTGTAGCTATGGTTATCTTTCTTCGGCCTTCACTGATTCCAGCTTTTATTTAGCAACGGCTGTAGACTTCTTCTGGCAGTCAGCCTCCGATACGTCGCTCTCAGCAGGTGCTTTCTTTTTAGATGCTGCTGTTGTCTTAGCAGATGCCTTTTTCTTTGTCTTGGAGGTAGTAGTCTTAGTTTCCTTAGTTTTGCCAGACACCTCTTCCTCACTGCTAGTTTCAGCAGTCTCAGATTCTTTATCTGGCGCGGTTTCAGAAACCTTAGGTACTACGATCTGACACGCTTCATCAAGAGTAATAATGTTTTTTATCATGTCGTTGGTATGCATCAGCCAGCCTTTCACTCTCAGGTGATCGGTAACATTCACTTTTAGGTAGTCTCTATGTGCTGCTCTCTCTAAAGTGGTGTGCCCTGTTCTTATGCGACTAATGGCTTCAGGATCTAGAGCTGGAATCTCTAAAACCGGAATCGATTTCTTCTCAATAAGTGCCTTTAGCGAAGCTCTACGCTCAAATGCTTTCCAGCTAACATCCTCACTGCGACCCATGTTCTTCAAGAAGATATGATCTACATCTGGCTGTTTTTCAACTGATTCTTGAAATAAATCAATCGATAGTGGATCTGAATCGCATACCCACCACTTTGTGAATTTGATGTTGTATTCTTTCGCAGTCTGATCCAAACTGCATTCTTTCATCCACTTATTAATTATTTTCTCTCCACCAGCCGGAAGGTCAAGCAAAAGATCGCTGCGACCCACTTCCTTCTCAGTCTCAGCAAAGGCTAGTCTGAAGACGATATCTACCTGCGATGCGAGCGCTGGTTTTTCAGATAACAGTACCTTTAGGCTATTTTTGTACGTTTGGCTCAGTGTCTTACTATCATCGTCTGCGTCAATCGCTATCAAGCCACAGTTGCACTGACGGTAGTATTCTATGAGCGCCGTTGAAAAATTGGTCTTGCCAACGTTACCTTTGTTGCCGGTCACGTAATGAATGTTTATGGGTTGCATAATCTCTCTATTGTTATTTTCTATTAAAGTAAAACTCTGCTTCTTCCTGCTGTCTGGCTAGCGCTGTCGCCAGATCTTCGTCTTCTATCCTAATTTCTCTGCTATTAGGAACTACCTCAGCCAGTGTTTCTTGAACGTCCACATCATCACTAGAAGAAGCCAATTCCCCTTGTGAGGGTGATAAGCGTTCAAAATTGTTTGGGAAGCTCTTCACGGAATCATCTGAACCGCTTATAGACTCGCTACTATTCTGTCTATCTCGTTGCTCGTAATATATAGTCCTGAAGGACGAATATAAGAGAGTAATCTCCCCATTTTCATAGAGAGCCTTGTATATCTTTTGGAGCGATTTTCGTTCCTTGCGGTAATGCTCAATAGTAGGTAAGAGCCGTCTTATAGCGCTAGTTTGAGTTCGCTTCTCTTGAAACTCAAGCTTCGTAATTTCATTAGGCATTAAAGCCTCCTTTATATTTTTTGATGTAGCAAAGGACGTTCAACCTACAACAACTATACAAAGAGACTGTTAAACAACACTGCACGTTTATACACTTCTCATCGATAAGCTTAACAATACAAGTATAGATTCCACTGGAAAAAACAACAGTAAGTTTTCAGTAAAGTTGACTGTCAAGTTTATAGTCAACTTTACTGTCAAGTTTATAGTCAACTTTACTGTCAAGTTTATAGTCAACTTTACTGTCAAGTTTATAGTCAACTTTACTGTCAAGTTTATAGTCAACTTTACTGTCAAGTTTATAGTCAACTTTACTGTCAAGTTTATAGTCAACTTTACTGTCAAGTTTATAGTCAACTGGCTACAAAGATTACCAGTATAGGGTTACAGCCGCAGAGGGATTGTTCTCTCAGTATTCAAGGAGCAAGATATGGCAAAGCAGTACCGTCTATGTTTATAAAAACGTATTGCTCTCCCAGCGAGAAGAAAAAAATAGAGAGTGAAGCCGTCAACGCTGGCTATAGCAGTACCAGCGCTTATCTCAAGGACAAAGCATTTTCAGACAACATTAACAAGGCAACTCTGGTCGAGTTAGTTAGCTGTATGGTGAAGTTGATAGAAGCAAAAGAATTGCCAACAACAACAAAAGATGATTTGTTTGAGATCGCACAGGCGGTTCTAGACGGTCAATCTGTTAGCGAAGGACGCAAAAGAATTTCGGAGGTATGTAGTCTTGCTAGTCAAAGTAACGAAAGGGAGTAATCATAAAGAGCTGTTTGACTATCTATTTGACCCTATGAAACAGGCTCAGATAGATAAGGCTCTACCTAGCCCTTCGAAGACTGCTACGACACCTCTTTTCCTGTCTACGGTGCCAGGGCGAACTATCGAGGAGCTGGCTCGCAATTTCAGGTGGGTAGCTAAGCTAAATCCAAAGGTTAAAAAGACGATCGCGCATTACTCAATCAGTCTGTCTACAGAAGATAATGGCAAAGTTGGCATTGCCGAAATGAGGCTAATTTCTGAAGGGTTGCTTAGACAGCTAGGATACGCAAGATCGCCTTATTTTGGCGTTGAGCATCATGATACAAACCATCGGCATTGGCATCTCGCTGTCAGTACCGTTGGCTACGATGGTAAATGGGTTGACGATAGCTTCGACCGCTACCATATCCGCCAGGTTGAAAAAGACTTAGAGCTTAAATTCGGTCTTAAGCAAACGCAGCCTAGACCGGCAGCAGACATCAAAAATCTGTCAACAGGTGAGTATCGTCTTAAGCAGCGGACAAAACAGCTAGTACCGAAGGAAAAGCTTTGGGCTGCAATCGACGAGTGCATTCCAATATCTAGTACGCTCTTGCACCTACTTTTGGAACTACGAGTTAAACATTCTAATATCTCTATTCAGCTTAAAGAAAAAGCTGGGAAGCACGTCGGCATTAGCTTTGCAGTTGACGGCGTGGCTTTCTCTGGAAAGAAACTGGGTAGGGCGTACTCTCTAAGCGGACTAGAACGCTATCACGGCGTTTACCATAGCGCTGAATCTAAGGCTTTGTTAGATAAGGTACTGGCTCTGCCTGTAGAGGAATGCAGAGAGCTATACCAAGGGATAAGAGAACAGCAGCCGGTTTATCAGTCAAACGCCGTGTATGGAGATGCTAGCGAGCCACAGATAGAGCTGTAAGCCTTTTTACTCCCCTGTTTTTCGGGTGATCCTTCCGCTACGCTTCAGGATCACCCGAAAAACAGGCCCTCGGTATCTTGGCTAAGAACCAAAGTGTGACTATTGCGCCTCTGGCTGTATGCCTAGTGCCGATTCAATCCGTTCCAATTTCATCAACGCCCAGGTGGCACGTTCATCCACTCGGGTTAGGTGCTCACTCGCGCCACCTACGTGCCATACGCCTAGAACTAGCGCCGCTGTGCATAGAGAACATGTGGAGATACCAGCCATTATCTGCGCAAAGTCAAAGTTCCATCCCTTTTTTCCGGTATTTGTCCTCACTGATTCTAGTCCGGGAATCTGCTCCATTATCTCGATCAGTGATGCCAGACTGGTCTCTAGGACTTCTAGCCGCTTCGTCTGGTCTCCTTTCAAATAGCTTATTAAGCTGGTCGTAGATGTCTGAAGGTCTTGATTGTTCTTCGATAGCTCGTCCAGTTGAACGGCTTGTGTCTCCCCCAAGTGTTGAGTCAAGTTGCTCAATGATCCTTCCAGTTTCACTGAGGATACTTCGAGAACGTTGGATGATTCTTTTAATGTCAGCAAGTGTAGTGCGAGCTGCTGCTGCTGCTCTAAGTGCGTTTGGTTGTTCTCCATCTGCTCGTGAAGGCAATTTGTCAGCGTTATATTCACCTGTGACCATTCGTCTAAAACCCTTTCTATATTCTCGGCACTCTGTATCTGCTGTATCTGAAATTCGTCTATCTTCTGCGATAGGTAAGCGATCGCCTCTATCAGGCTTGCTGAACTTGCTACTGCACTTTCTGGCATGGTTATGTTTGAAATTAGTTGAATTAGAGGCGTTAGCAGAGGATCTACTCTTTTGAGATAATCCTCTGAGGACTATTCTTTGCTGCTTTATCGCCACCTAGCAAAGATGTGAGCTGGGACTTGTTCAGTAGTACTTTATTACTAATAAGCTTCGTTGTAAGGGAGGTCATTCTCTAAACAGTAGTCAGAGATTAAGCCGCCCTTCATTGCTTTCTTCTTCGTTAAAAGATTCTGCGTATAGAATTTATAGCACAAGAAAGATAGGCGTTCGATTTACGCCTATCAGAACTTCGAGCGACGGATAGGCAAGGCAGGCAGTTGATTTTGAGCAGCGATACATCATTGCTTGATAAGGGAGATGTTTACACAATCCTGTTCTTACTGTTTTAGTTTTGTTAATGTCTGAGTTTTTAGTAAAAGGTACAACAAATAGAGAAACCCATACTGTTCTAAGTGAAAATCAGCCTTATCTAGCTCTAGAACAAGCATAGGACACATATAGATGAAGGATTTATGCGCGTTAAAGCTTAGAAAGGTAGATACAGAGGCACCTAGAAGAGCTGTGTATGTGCCGTCTATATGCGTTTTCAGTTGAATCGAGATGACTTACGCTGGCATTCATAGCTTTTGGTTATTGACTAATTTTTCTTAAAGTTCTGGCCGCTATCTTGTCTTTCTTCTGTCTATGGGTAGCGCCTGCTCAGGCTCAGCAGACAGGGAGTGTCGATTTATCTAACGTGACGTTCAATTCTCTTCCTCCTTATGGAAAGGCGGGGGATATTGTCTCGGCGGGCGACTTGTCAGAACAGATGGGATATGATCCAGCTCGTCACTGGGAAGCAGGCGACCTACCGGCAGACGTATTTACCCTCGGCGATTTTCAGTCTTCTTTTAAAACTCAAGAGCTAAACCTAGACCAAGTAGCTCAACTTTCAGGGCTAGACCTCCAACAGCTCAGAATTAAGGACGTGCCTTTCTTTGAAGATAAAACCTTTTCTGAGGTAGCTGACGCCGTGCCTGCACTAAAAGAGTTTTCTTTAGAAGAGGTACCGGCACTCGCTGAAGTCTTCGATGCCGATCTCTCTACAACCATAGGAGAGCTGATAGACACTGACGAGCTAATTGGCAATATGAACTTTAACAATCTAGTGGGAGAGTTCTCTGTGATGGATATTCCAAATTTGGATCTCGCCGCACTCGATTCCTTTAAAAACTGGCAAGCAACAGCCATGTCTGAAGTGCCGGGGCTTGGAGATATTGGCTTAGGCAAACTTTCTCAAGTGCCCGATATCTTTAGCGGTGTTACGGCCACTCATGATATTAGCTTTGGCGCGAAGGAAAATACCAAAACGCCTACTCGACACTCCATCACTGGCAGCAGCAAAGACGGCTTCTCTGTCCAATGCGTTCAGCAGCGGGGCTGCGCTCACGTTGAGCTAACGGGCGCTGGCAATATGCACGGCGCTCAATGGATAGCAGGCGGGGAGGGCAAGGGTCAGCAGATGGTTAACGGCGGCGAGAAGGTACTAGGCGCTGTCAACGGCGGCAAAGAACCAACCGGGCGGCTTCCCTTTGGAGAAGCGTTTAAGGTTGTTCTGGACGAAACCAGCGAGTCCAAAGGAACCGCTGAGTTCGCGCTCTATTTCAAGTATTGCTACAAAGGCCCGCCAGTTGATCTCGGCTGTACGCCTTATTTTCTCGGCCCCATCCCAATGCCTATTCTTAACAGCAAGGAGAAGGGCATGATCATCACTGGCTTCCTCGATGCCTTTGGCGGAGTCACTAGCGGCCTTCAAGCTCCTAAAGCATGGGAGAAACTCAGTCCGCCACCATCTCAAGATATAAAGAATGTCGTCAATGCTAACGGCGGGCGCTTCGGCAGTCGCGGCAATAGTCGCTTATGCGGAAGTGGGCCAGAGGGCATTGACTTCAAAGCGCTGGGTGATGCCTACAAAACGATTGAAAGCAACATCCATGAATACGAGGCGGTCGGCGTTAATATTCCCAGCGAAGACAGCACTTTTAGATCGTTCGGCCTGGGCCGTTATCAATATATGAGCGATCGCGAAGATGTTCGCGCAGCCATTCTTAGAGAACCAGGTGGCCGCGAATTTTTGGCTCGAACAGATGCCGGTCAAAAACCATCTAAAGAGGATGTTAGTACTTATTTCCCGGTTTCTGTACAAGACGGACTCTTCGTTGACGACCAAAAGCAGCTTATTCAATGGGCAAAAGAAGAAGGGTACACAGGCGATCGCCTTATTGAGGTGGTTGGACAAATGCACTTCGGAGGGCCAAATCCTGCAATCCGTGACTCTGCTGGAACTGATGCTAATGGAATGAGTATCAGACTCTATGGAGAGAAACTGAACAGTGCCTACAGAGACATTCTACAAACTAACGGTAGCTTTGATTGCGGCAAGTCTACAGGCACACTCATTAGTCCAATAGGTACTGCTATCACCAGTCGGTACGGCTACCGAATTCATCCTATTTTTGGCGACAGCAGATTTCATAGCGGAACAGACTTTGGCGCTTATACAGGCCAGCCCATACTAGCTGCCGATGGTGGCGTCATTACATACGCTGGAGGCATGGGCGGCTATGGAAACACCATTGTTATAGAGCATGGCGATATAGAGACACTATATGCTCACCTATCACAAATAAACGTGAACATAGGGGATTCCGTTGCTCAAGGTGATGAAATTGGCTTAGCTGGCTCAACCGGGAATTCAACTGGGCCACACTTACATTTTGAAGTACGAGTACTTGACTCTGGAGGGTCTATATCGACAAACCCAGAAGATTATCTCTAACCTTTACAACCATTTACTGCCAGCTAGACACCTATTATAGAGACAGCATGAAACAGTCAAAGCTAATACGATTCATCGGTCTATCAGTCTTGACGGCTGGAATTGTAATGCTTATTAGCGCGGCACTATCCATGCCATCAATATCTACAGGATTTCAACCCGATGAAATTATTAAAGTGACAGGTAGGAAAGCAGTTACTATCAGTGACAGTTCAATAAAAAATGCTGATAAAGGTTTTCCAGAGACTCTAACTAACTGTCTTTTTGAAAAGGCAACTAATGTACAGTATGTCGGCATACATACGACAACGGAGAGGTCAGGGGATACTGACCACAACCTGAAGTATCATCTCTTTCTCTATGAAATGGATGGGGAACATCAACAAACAGCGCTACTAGAGTTTGGCTCAGTCTGCGGTACAGCATACGATAGCTGGCTAGGACTAGAGATGAGTGAAATGATGCCTATGGAAGTAGCTCAGTCTTTATCACTCCTGAGATATCAATACATCGCGGAAACCATAGGTGGAGTGCAAGAGCTAAAGCGAATGCTATTAGAAAGCCTTACTCCTGCGTTGGACGGAACTCTATCTAGATTCGCACCAGAAAACATCTGGGCACTAGGTCAGCTCGGAATCGTACCACCAGAGGATAAATATGAACTCATTGAAATTGAGCCTTATACACCCGGCCAATTCAGCCAATAAATCAAGCACACCATACAGAAAATAGAACAATGAATTCGCTTATACAACCATCTACCAAAAACCAATCGCCTAAGGTAATTGCCTTCTTTGAAGAGTATCCAGAAATACATGAATATCTTAAAGAGCAAAAGGCAAAAGGCCAATTCCCTGGCGAGTTTACTCCCACTATCGTAGAGGTCAAGTTTCTCGGTCTCACGTACATTCGCTACGAATCAGGCAAGATAACCGCCAGTAGAGAGTGCAGCAAAGGCTTTATCCCAGATTTTTGGGAAGTGTGCTTCGACGAAGACGAATCTGCGCTCTTTGTCCTTAACCCAGGCGAAGTGCTGCTAGATAGAACTGGCGAGATGGCTAACATGGACGCCATTTTAAAGGACTGCAACCTATTAGGCGCGCTTTAGGACAAACCTACAACCCAATCCAAACCCATACTAGAAGCTAAGAAAGATGCCTGTAGAGAACGACAGAGAAATATCGACCGCTAACGCCATACGCGATCTGTTTGCACCAGCACTGAAACCGGGAGAAGAAATTAAAGTCTTAGTCGGTCAAAGAGTTGATCTCAACGATAGCAATTTTGGTAAAACTCAAGATAGGCTCAGCCTTGAAGTCTATCAAAGGCTTAGAGAATCAGTATTAAGTGCAGGCGCTGAAAAGGTTGATGTTAGCAAAACGGAAACAGGTAAAAAAAGGGTTGCTGAGTTTGAAGTACTGGCAGTCACAAATAAAGATGGAAAAAAGAACGCCATAAGCCGCTCACTCTTCAGGCAGGAGAAAACGAAACAGGATGGGGTCGGCTTCCCTATTTCCATTAACGTTCTGGCGGATCTAGCTCTAGACACTCAAGAAGAGGAGGCCGAGGCTGAAACACCTGATGAAGTAAAGACCGCGCTTACCACAGAGAAATCCGAACCCGCTGCTGGGGCAGAAGTCACAATAGTCGATAAGCCAGCAGTAGAAGCGATCGCAGAGAGTGAACCCGATACAACCGAAGCTGCCAGCACAGAAGTAGAAGTGCCCAGAGCGACTGAAGAGGCGATCGCTACAGATGAGCCTAATGCACCTGAGACTGTCAGCGCAAAATTAGAAATACCTGTAGTGCCTGAGGAAGCGATCGCGGAGAGTGAGCCTAATGCACCTGAGACTACTAGCAATGCCGTAGAAGCAACTGAGACTACCCAGGAGGCTCCTGAAGAAGTAAATGCTTCTGAAGCGTGGACAGCATGGAGAGCAGCAACACAGAGTCCTCAACAAGAAGCAGAGTCAGAAGGGGACGAGCCAACGGTAGATGTGTCAAACACAGCTAAACACCCCACTGAAATCACCGCTCTAACCAGGCAGACAGGTCAACCACAATCTCTAGAAGAAGACGCAGTACCCATAATAGGAAATACGCTTGAGACCTTACAGAAGATTACTGAAGCACTGCCTGAAAGCCCGACGAAGGCTCTATTTCAGAATATATCTGCTGAGTTTTCTGCACTGAGCTTAGAAGTACAGCAGCTTCGAGAGAACGCTAAACCAGAGCGCGTGTCCTCAAATGACTTAATCGAGCAAGGTAAAACAAAGCTCAAGGAAATTCAAAAGTCACTAAAAAAGAGACCATTAGGCAAGAGGATTGAGCAATTCTCAGCGACTGATGCGAAAGGCATTGCACTTAAAGGACTCAGTACAGCCGTTGAAAAGAGCAGCACGGGACTCGGTATCGCTAGTCGGTATCTCAGGGATAGGTCTCAGCGTGTAGAGGAGTACGGAATGGCAAAAGCAGCCCTATCAATCTATCAAAAAGGCCACATTCGTACGGGTGAAAACAGCTTTAGCAAAGACGGATATACCGTCTTCAAAGAAGAAGATTATTACAGGGTATTAGACTCAAAACAGCGTCTGGTCATGGCCTTTGATACCAATAAAAAAGGTCAGCCAACCAATGTTGAGCAAACGCCCTATACCCAGAGAGAAGATAAGTGGGCGCTCAATAAAATAGCCAAGAGCAAAGTTATTGAAGGCACTATGAAGGCAGAACAAGCCTACTCCAAGCGCATTCTAAATATGGATTCCTTAGCCAGAGAGGTTATAGGGAGCGGCGGTAACATCAAGGGCAAGAACTTTCACATAACGCGACAGGGCGACACAGTTACCATCGCAACGCAGACTTTTCCTCGTAGAACAGCAACAGTTGATAAGTCAGGTCAGATTGAGTCAAGCAGCTTAACGCACGAAGATTCACAGAAACTAGGACAAAGCCTAGTTATTCAAGCAGACCAGCGGGCCGATCATTCTAGAATAAGAGAATCTAAAAAAGAAGAGATGACAGTTTGATGAATGCGCTCTTGCAACTCTACAGGTAGATTATCGTCATGCTTGAAAACCTCAGCGAAGAACATCCTTTCATAAAAGCAGTCAAAGAGCTTGACCCTAAGATCTTTTCCGTTGTGCTTGATGGAGTTGAGATCTACAGGGGAGAATTTACAGATGATGGCATCAAAACTATCATCGACACCCCAGTTGATACAGACAAACCTCGGCACTTAATGAATGTCTTCTTTGATGATGGCCCTACGCCCGTTTATTCATTGAATCTCAGTGAAAAAGTCAAGCAATAGAACTACAATAAATATAGTTTTCTAGAGCCTAGTTTAATGACATCTCAATCATCACAGCTTGCAGAATTAAACATTCCAAAAGGGACACTTCCAGCTATAAGAAGAGTACTAAGTCATTGGCATGAGCATAGACCTAAGATGTATACCGAGCTATACAACAACGGAACGCTTATGGAAACTGCAACAGCAGCCTATGATGCCGCAGGTGTAGATGCAGAAGAGATCCAAGCGAGTTTGGAAAAAGAATACGGTGCACCTACCGCGTTCATTATGGCGAAAAGAATAGCTGATGAACGCTACATCTACTTACCAACTGAAGAAGACGTTCCCAATTTGATGGAAACCGCTGACGGGGTTCCTATTTATCAATCAGATCAATCTGGTTGAGCCATTCAACCACAACGAAACAGCAGCATGGTTAACTATCGCATTACAGCCGAAGACAACATAGCCGCAGGCGGCGCTAAAACTAAAGCAAAGCAGAACATAGCGGCTATAAAAGTCCTCAAGACACTAGAGATTGAACAACGGCAGGCAACGGCTGAAGAACAAGCTCAGCTAATTAGCTACTCAGGATGGGGCGCTGCGCCCGATATCTTTACTGGCAAAACCGAATGGGCTAAATTGCAAGATGAGCTAAAGAGCCTACTCAATGAAGCAGAGTTTGAAGCCGCTCGCAGCTCTACACTCAATGCCCACTACACCACACCTGCTGTCGTTTCAGAGATATATGCAGGACTAGAGCGACTAGGATTCAACGGCGGGCGAATTCTAGATCCGAGTATGGGCGCTTCTGGAATATTTGAAGGCGTAATGCCCGAAGCAACCGCCCAAGCTTCAGATATTACCGGAATTGAACTGGACAGTATCTCCGGTCGAATTGCGACTTATCTATATCCAGACTCAACGGTTCATGTAAATGGCTTTCAAGATGTAGATCTGCCAGACGACTACTTTGACTTAAGCATTAGCAATGTTCCTTTCTCTCAAATTGGCGTTGTCGATCCTGAGTACAAAGGATTGCCTGTTAATACCCTACATGATTACTTCTTTGCAAAAGGCATAGACAAGGTTAGACCAGGCGGACTAGTAGCCTACGTCACCTCGACTGGAACGCTGCAGTCACGGCAAGGTGAAAAGTTCCGCGAGTATCTAACAGAGCGAGCTAACTTAGTCGGCGCAATCCGGCTCCCTGGCAATGCGTTTAAGCAGATCGCTGGAACAGAAGTCACAACTGACATCGTTATTTTGCAGAAGTTAGGGAATGAGGTCGAACCCAACGGAGTCAGTTGGACTAAGTTGCTACCTACTTCGGTATTAGGCGCTGACGGTCAGGCACTAGTAACCAATGAGTATTTTGCCAATAATCCTCACATGATGCTGGGGACGTTAGCTGATGACAAGCTATATCCTGGTCGCCTAGCACTAAAAGGTGACGGTAGGGCAATTGACGAGGCTATCAAACAGGCTTTTGAGCAGATACCAGATGGCATCTATCGGGAAAGGCTAACGATGGATGTAGAGGAAGAAGAGGAAAGAACACTCATTCCACCAGAGCTACAGAAGACTCTTAAGCAAAGTGCTTTTACGCTCTACGAAAGCCGGTTGCTTGTACGAGAAGGGAGCTGGCTATATCCGTCTCAATATACCGGGAAAAAACTTGAGAGAGCAGTCGGCCTAATAGCAATTAGAGAAGCGACAGAAAACGTACTGAACATTCAGTTACAGGATGGAACTGAAGAAGACCTCGCAGTAGCTCAAACCCAGTTAAACAAAGTCTACGATACGTTTATAAAGAAAAATGGATGCATCAGTAGACAGGCCAACAAAACAGTATTCAAGGAAGATCCTAGTTTCCCGCTCCTGCTAGCTTTAGAAAACTACGATAGGGAATCGCAGACAGCTACTAAATCAGACATCTTCAGTAAGCGCACTATTCAACCTCATGTCAGAAAGGAAAGTGCAGAAACTGCAAAAGAAGGACTACTACACAGCCTTAATGAACTGGGAAGAGTCGATATTGGCTACATTGCTAAGCTTATCGACAAGTCAAGAATAGAGGCGGTTTCTGAGCTACAGCAAGACAGCCTAATTTTCTTAGATCCAGCTAGCGACCAGTGGCAAACTCAGGATGAGTATCTCAGCGGTAACGTTAGGCAAAAACTAGAAGAAGCGATCGCCACCACTGACGCAGGCGATTCTCAATTTTCAGACAACGTAGAAGCGCTTAGAGCAGTCCAGCCAGAGCTAATCCCACCCGGCGACATCGACGTTCGCCTTGGCGCAACTTGGATACCACCTGAAGAGGTGTCCGTCTTCGTCAGTGAGCTGCTAAACACCAGAAAAGACAAAATTAGTATTCGTCACTCCAAAGACGCAGATGCTTGGTACGTCCGTGCTAGCAGCGGCGTTTCTGACTCAGCCGCAAATACAAAGCTATACGGCTCATCTCGAAGGTCGGCACTTAAGTTGATCGAAACGGCGCTAAACCTCAAGACGCCTATTATCTACGACTACGATCAAGATGGCAGCAGGTCACTCAATGTCGAAGATACAGCGGCAGCTAAGCTCAAGTTTGAAGAAATTAGAGAGCGCTTCAAAGATTGGATGTGGAGCGATCCAGTGCGAACTGAACGGCTCACTACGCTGTACAACGAGAAATTCAATACTCACAGAGAGCGACAGTTCGATGGCTCCCACCTAGAGTTACCGGGTAAAAATCCACAAATCACGCTGCGTCCACATCAAAAGAATGCCGTATGGCGATCGCTCTCTGGCAACACGCTTCTTGCCCATGCAGTCGGCGCTGGTAAAACGTTCTCAATGATCGCAGCAGCGATGGAGCAAAAACGCTTAGGACTTGCCCAAAAACCTATAATCGTTGTTCCAAACCATCTGCTAGAGCAGATTGCCACGGACTGTAAGCTCCTTTATCCAGCTTCTAACGTCTTAGCTGCGACTAAGAAAGACGCTGCCAAGGCAAACCGGCAGCAGTTAATGTCACGCATCGCGACAGGTAACTGGGACATCGTGCTGGTCACCCACACCGCATTTGAGAAGCTCCGCCTGAGCGATGAGAAGCAAACCAGCTTTTATAGAGCGGCCTTTGATGAGGTAGAGGACGCCATTCGAGGGGCTTCTGATTACGGCGATGACTCTCGGCGCTTGATGAAAGATCTGGAGCGTAAAAAGGAATCTCTCAAAAACAAAATTAAAGAGATTGCGGATAATCCAGCTAAGGATAATACCGTCACCTTTGAGCAATTAGGCATTGATTTAGTGATAGTCGATGAAAGTCACTATTTCAAGAATCTTGGCTACACCACTAAGATGCGAAACGTTGCTGGCCTGCCGAATACGAACAGCAACCGAGCTTTCGATATGTTCATGAAAGTCCGGTACATCTCGGAGGTACGCGGCGACGAGAAGGGCATCATCTTTTCAACAGGAACGCCTGTCTCGAATTCGATGGCCGAGCTGTACACAATTCAAAGATTTCTTCAGCCTGAAACACTCAAGGCTGCTGGTGTTAGCTCATTCGACGACTGGGCTAGCGTCTTCGGTGATACAGTCACCGTGCCTGAACTATCACCCACAGGTGAGTTCAAAGTAAAGACACGGTTTGCTCAGTTTGTGAATATGCCTGAGCTAATGACGCTGTGTAGACAGGTAATGGATGTACAGACGGCTGACATGCTCAAGCTGCCAGTGCCAGAGATTACGGGCGGAAAGCCGACGATCGTAGCTGTGCCTGCGACCGATGACCAGCTCCTATACATGGAACAGCTAGTCGAAAGAGCAAAAAATATGTCGTGGGAGAACCGCTTCGACGACAACATGCTCAAAATTACGGGCGATGGTCGCAAGATGTCAGCGACCATGAAGCTAATTGATCCAGAGCTGCCAGACGAACCGGATAGTAAACTCAGCCGACTCGTAGATGACACAGCTAAATTTTGGCATGAGCATGGGGAGGAAAAAACACACCTCATCTTTTGCGATCTCGGAACGCCTAAAACCACTGGGCAATTTTCTATCTATCGGTATGTAAAAGAGCAGTGTGTTGAAAGAGGAGTACCTGCCGAGAAGATTGCTTTTGCCCAAGACGCAAACAGCGATGCGCAGAAGCTCGCACTGCAAAAGGACTTTAATGCGGGCAAGATAGCCGTTTTAATAGCCGGAGCTAGCTTAGAGACTGGTTTTAACGGCCAGCGGCGGCTAGGCAGGGTGTCGCACTTTACCGTCCCCTGGCGTCCTGACCAGATAGAACAGCGCGATGGCCGAGGACTGCGACAAGGCAATCGGAATAAGGAAATCGAGATATTCCGCTACACCACTCAAGGGCGCAATGGACAGGTTGGCATCGACGGCTATCTCTGGAAAACGCTGAAGACCAAGAAAATGTTTGCTGATCAGGCCATGACAGGCTCGACAACTCAGCGAAAAATGAGCGATATCTCAACTGATGCATTGAGCTACAGCGAGCTTGAAGGCATCGCGACCGGCAATCCATTGATTATGGAGAAAGCCACGATTGATAATGATATTGCTCAGATGTCCTCGCAAAAACGGGCGCACACTAACAATCTCTATCGTAAAAGAAAGACTTTATCTGAGCTACCTGGCAAGATCCAGTCCACACAAAAGGCAATTACTCAGATTACTGAAGATTTAACATCAGCAAATGCAGCAATTAAGGCAGGGAGCGTAACGCTTTGGGGCGAGCAGCTACGGATTGATGATGCTGAGGAAATTGGTAAGAGGGTTAGAAGTCGGGCTGCGCTCATCAATAAAATGGATGAAGCTGTTACAGAGCCTATCGGTAAATTAGGGTCGCTCTCTCTAGCCATTCACAGCGATGGGTATGCCACGGAGCTGACGATTCGCGGTAGCAGAACTTACAAAGCAACGAACATTGTTCAAGGTAAACAGGGGGCATATCAGGCGATCGCAGGCATTGCAGAGCGCCTTACAGAAAACATCAGCGCTCATTCTAAAAATCTAGAAAGGTATCAAGGCGATCAAAAGGTCTTATTAGCTGATACTGACAAACCATTTGCTAAAGAGACTGAGCTACAGGCCGCGCTCAAACGACAGGCTGAAATTTATATCGAGCTTGATGCCATTGGGAAAGAGAGTCAGGCTAAAAGTACGCTACGGGTGGCCGCTGGCGAAAACCAGCCCGATGAAGTCACTCGACGAATCGCCCGCTTCCTAGAGCAGGCTGATATCCATTCAGAGGTAATGGCAGCAGATGGGTTCAAGGTAACGCTAAAAGAGGCAGAGACACGCATTCCGGTCGTTGTAGATGCCACTGACGGTACATTTGTTACGATTCGCTCCGAGGTAACCATACCGCCTTCGGTTACGGCTAAAGACATCACGGCTACTTTCGGCATTAACAGCGACGGCATCCTAGCTGCGCAAGCAATGCCCGAGCAGACTCAAGAAACAGCACAGCTTGCTCACTATCTCGCTCGCAACGTCTTTACTGCTGATGTACAGACGCTTAGTGCAAGTGAAGCATTTACGCAGGAGCCAGTGGGAGATGTCATAGGGCAGGAAACCGCTGGCCCTGATAGCGATCGCAATTCAATAGCCGGACAGAAGCCAGTTGCCCGCTCTAATATTCAAAAGGATAGGATTTGCAAGTACACGGCCAACTTGCTATCAAAGCTAGACCTACAATCAGAAGTCGTCTCTGGTAATAGTTTGCACACTGAAGTGGCAGACACTAGAAATGGCAACCGGATGACGATCGAGGCGGAGCAAACAGAAGCCGGTACTCAGCTCAAGATAGTCGCCAATGTACGGAACAGAGAATCTCAGCCTGCTTACGTTACAGCTATTTTCTCAATTGATAAAACGGGGATGCTAAAAGCAGAAAGTGTTAAATCAGAGGATGAAAGCCAACCTAACGCTATCAGTACAATACGTTTCAATCAGTACATCAGAACCGCACAGTTCACCGTTGAGAAGTTTCCAGAGAAAGCGCCCATAGCAGACCGGGAAGTAGCTGATTCAGCCCTGCGAGATCAAAGTTCCAGTCAGAAGAGCAGCGGTAAGCTGAGGCACTCTGAGGATAGAATTTGCGACTATACCGCTGCGCTACTGTCAGACCAAGGAGTACAAGCAAAAGTTACTGCTGGCGAAAGTTTCTACATTGAAGTCGTAGACGCTAGGAACGGTAACAATACTTCTATTGAAAGTAAGCAGACAGAAGCTGGCAATAGGCTCAAAATGGTTTCGGACGTACATGCGAACGGAACAGCACCCTCTAATATCACCGCTATTCTCTCAGCTAACGAAAAGGGAGAACTCTCAGTAGAAAGTGTGAAGTCAGAGGCAATGGAGCTACCGGGCAACGTTAGCTCCATGCAACTGGCTCAGTATATGGAAGATGCGCAGTTCGCGGTTCACTTGTTTCTGGACAGTAAGCCTATAGAAAACACAAATATCAAGGACAAGGCACTACACACTCAAGATTCTCGCCAAGCAGATGATGGCGACAATAAGGCTTCTATAGAGGGCAGTTCAGCGTTAGACGATGCTGAAGAAGTAGTCTTGCAGATCAAGTCTCTCTACTCAGGAAAAGAAGAGGAGATACGTCTACCAGCAACACAACAGTCACAAGAGGAACCATTAGTAGAGACCGAAGCTAGGGATTCCACCGTAGAAGAGATAGGCGATCGCACTTTAGAAGAAATCATCTACAAAACCGAGACAATCTCAGTTACTAGAAACCTTGAGCAAAAAGGCATTGAGATTCGATTTGCTCAGAAACCTTCTAGCGCATGGACAGATAGGTTAGGGAAGAAGGGGCAGCAGCTTCGATTCAGCAAAAAGGGCGGCGATGCTAGATGGTACAAAAAAGAGGCTAGGGTTTCTCTACCGACAATTCTGCGAATAGCAGAGCAGTACCACGAGTCACAGGTTGCAGAAAAATTAGCTGAGCCGGTGCCGATGGCAGACGCTGTGCAATCACCAAAGACATTGGAGCAGACAAAGACAGGAGTCGAGGGTGGTGAAGATAATGGTAAAAGTAAACTGGCCCCGGCGTTTGAGCAGCATCTGAAGCTAAAAGAGCAGTACCCAGATGCCTTGGTCGTCGTTCAAAATGCCATCGGCGGACACTATGAGCTGTTTAGCAAAGATGCTGGGCAGGCAGCGCAACAGCTAGGCATAACACCTGGACTCATGAAGTCAGGCAGTGCTCAACACGGACGAGTACCTGTCACTCGAATATTTTCAGAAGAAAGACTTAAAGCGCTACAGGAGATAGGTCAAGTTGCCTTGCTCAAAAGTGAAGATGATATTCAGCTTTATCCCAAATTAGAAACGGCCCCTACCCTCGCCAGTCATCAAGATAAGAGGCCAGCAGCGCTTAGCACCAGCCGTATTCAGCCAGTACATGCTCATCAAAAGAGAGTAGAGAGGGCTATGGCCAAATTCATTGGGATGGCCGGATTGTCCTCCATCGCTATAGATCAGCCGGTACACATGACGGTTGAAAATGGCGACTTACAACCCCTATGGATTGATGCCTGCGACTTTGAAGGCGATCGCCATATTACAATCGCTCAATACAATGAGCCGGGCGATCGCGATCAGCAAATCAACGCTCTAATACGGTTCTCTATATCAAAAGAAGGACTCCTCAGTCTTGAGGCCACAGCTTTTCACGTCGCTGACACCGATAAGGTTGTCGCTAACACGCAAGATGGAGATCGCCGTTTGGCAGCTCTACAGATAAGAAGCTTAAGAAGGCAAGAGTTTGATAAAGCAATTATGAGCGAGCTGCAAGCATCCGGCCCCCAATTTAGAGAACCAATCAACGCGTATTTTGAACAAGCTGCTGAGAGTGTTGTAAGTGCAGTCAACAAAGAAGACGCGCAGCCAGACGCTACAGAGGAAAAGCAGAACAACGCTCAGTCAGAGAAAGTAGAACAAACGCACAAAGAAGTAAATACAGTGGCAGCGGCTGACTTTTTTCAAACAGCAGTTGAAGAACATGACCCACAGCTTACACTCGCCCTTTCAGAGGAGCCTGACAAAACGATAGACGTTAAAGTTAGCCAGCTCCGAGAGTGGTATCAATCTGCTCGCGCTCAGCAAAAGGCTCCGGCAGTACTCGACGATATCAAAAATAAAGGGCTAGCCGCAGTGGCAGCAGGAAAAGAAGGCAGCACTACACTGACTCAAGCTGAGGCTGCTGATATGAGTACAGATTTACAGTGGCTGACTGAACATCCAATTGAGCCAAAAGCCGTATCAGTTGAAAACCTTAGAGAATGGCATAGAGCCAATACACTCATTTCCGGTGCCAACTACACGGGCAAAATAGAAAAAATTGCAGGCACGTTCAAACTGTATGACACCCATAAAGTAAACCTAGAAACGTCTGACTATCAAAGAATGACCAGTGATGTGAGATCGCTGAGAAGTCATATCTCTAAAAGCGTTAACGATATCTGGCAGGCGGTTATAGCCAAAGATATTGCAGTACGAACCCCGGAAGGGTTGAGCTACACGGGTAATCAATATGCAATATCTTGCTCATCTGATGGACTCTCATTACATCTCAAAAATCAAACAAACGACTGTTGTTTTGTGATGCATCAAGGGCAAGTAGTTACGAATACGCTGTCGAATACGGATCTGAAAGCACTAGATATTATAGAAAAGACTCCAGCGCCGTCTACCATGAAACGAACTGAAAGTATTCAGCGATAGGCGAATAGCAGCTTATGTCCAAACCCGAGAATTAGCGCTAAATGTCTATTTGATGCGGCGATGATGGCGACGAGAGCCAGTTTCTACCACCCCTAAGCCTCTCTCCATCAGGTACAGTGCCATTTGAGCAGGATCTCTACGGCTGCTAGCAGCAAGCTCTGGAACTTTAGATGTCAAAGGGTCGGAAAGCAGCGTCTTGCAAGCCGCTAGCTCCTCCAGTGACGAGTCAGATTCAGACGCAAAGACAGTTGGAAAGGAAGAGAGTAGCAACAGCAACTCATTGATGTATGCAGTTCTTGAGATACCAGATTTTTCGCTCTCAGACTGTAGAAACGCTCTCGCTCGCTCTGTCTTTAGGCTCAGGTTGAATGGTTTTGGAGTTTCCTGTAAATCAGATTCCTCCTTACGATTACCATCTTTAATTGAATCAGTCGGAACGAGTCGTAAAAAGTTATCAAGGTTATCGCGGCTAGAATCAGACATTTTAGATGTAGAAGGTTTAGAAGTGAATAACAACACTGCCTATGTTTTAACAATTCAAAAGCAACAAAATCTTTTGGTGTAAAAACATAGTCAAAAAATCGTTGTATAAGTATCTTTACTGATATTTATACTCTACCCAGAATAAAATCGGGATTCACTTAAGTATAAGAAGCGCGTGTGTTAGTTAAGTTAAGTTTTTGTATAATTTCAGCCCTGTATGGCACTTCTCACTACAAAAAGCCGCTGTCACCATACATAACTGCGTAGAAAATAATTATTCAGGTTTTACGATTCTGGAGGCAATAGGGAAAGAGCGGCTTTTCAATCTTTCGATACCTTCATCTATCAGCCAAAGCAGCATTTGGTCTGTGCAACGTCTCTGTTCTCTAGCTATTTTAGGAAGATTTTTCATAGTCTCTTCAGTGAGCAATTTTGAGTATGCATCTAGCTCCTGTAAACGGTTCCCGGCTGTAAGAAATGGCGGCACTCTAAATAGCGAAGCAAGCACTTTGTTTAGATAAGCAGTACGCGAGTATCCTGCTGCCTTAGCCTCTACGTCAATACGAGACAAAATATCGTCGTCACATTTTAGGTGGAAAGACATTCTCTTTTTATATTTTTGGGATTTCATTCTCGAAGATCATAGCTTTTAATGCAACAAGACTGCATCTGATAGATATTAAATTTATTTGCATACATATATGTACGCCAATCTGGGAAGAACCAGCATTCTACACACAGGATTTTATAACTAATGCACACAGATCTAGCTTATATGCGCATGGATTCTGTAAACGCAGGCACAAGGCAAATAAAACTCTTAATTCTGTCTACCTGATAAGGCATATAGACCTAGAAATATAGTTGTTCTACGTGTCTTTACATAGCAAATTAATCTCTCTTAAGCTCTTATTGGTTGTGTTCAAAGGATAGTTAGAAACAACAAATTATGATTTTAAGTAACAAAGCAAAGAGCATTACAGACAAGATTGTTTTAAAAGACTGGATGATCGCGTTGGCCGGACTGTTGACAGTTAGAGAATGTGTCGTTGTATCAGCCTCTCTAGGCGAGATATCCCAGTTCGCAGGAATCATTGCTTCAGTGGCCTTCATCGGCACATGCAGCTTTATGTTCGCTCAGATTTATCAGACAGTTGGTAGAAAGCGCAGAGTCGTCTGTTTTGGCTTAATAGGCTTACTCGCAACACTACTGCTTACTAACGGTGGTGCGGCTAACGCGCAATTTTTGCAGAATGCAGAAGATTTCTTTACAGAGGGTACGACCGCTTTCGGTCTTGGCCCTTCTATTGGTCTCCTTATCGGCCTGATCTTCTGGATTATTCGCGGCGCTTTTGTAATTGGCGTAGCAATCGCGCTATTGCCCGCTATTCAAGCCGCTAGAGAGGGAGAAGAATGGCGAACTCTAGCAAAGACACCCATGATTATCGTCGGGATCGTTCTTGCAGGGGCGGCATCGGTTGACTTCCTTGTCGGTGGAACGACCGGGCCATGAGACCATCTGTTTACGAACCGATCTACGTTCAAAAGGCGCTTAGTTCAGAGGTGAATATAGGCCCTGTTCCAGGTAGTCAGATCTGGTATTGGGCGGGGGCCATGATAGTTACTGTCCTCTTTTGCAAGCTTGTAAATAGAGGATGGCCGGTCGGATTTCCGATATTCGCGTGGTTGGCCAGCACTTCCTGGGTTCTAACTGGCACGGACTCATGGAAGTTCTTAAACAGGTTCCACAAGCCACAGCGGTATGTCTTTGCTGGCCTTAGATATATCCCGTTCTTAAACAAGCGCTAAAACAGTCATAGAAGCCGCAGTAATGCAAACCAAAGTCAAGCCTAGAAAGTTAAGAAGACCAACAAGCAAAGGCTCTCAAACTATAGCTATAAAAGGCTTTGAGAAGGAGCTTGCCCTAGAGACGTTTATTGAGATCCAGCTAAAAGGCCGTAAGGTTGGCTGCGCCATGCTTCAGCAAGGCAGTAAGAAGTTTCGCTTCGTCAACGGATTCGAGTGCCTTGGATATCATGACAACCTGACTGACGTACAGGTAGAGCGAGTCGTTGACACGCAACGGCAGGGTCTCAAAGAGATGGAAGGGACAATTACCTTTCACATGGAGTCTTTCTCAGAAGACCGCGACCGGCAGCAGCACCTTGATTCGCTAATTAGCAAAAGCAGCTCGATAGATTTACAAGCACTTTTATGTTCTGAGAAGAAACGTTCTCAAGAGCTTGCCCAAGATGGTATCAGGCAGGTTAAGCGGCTCACGATCTATGTTGACTACACCGTTGATATCAATACCGCAGAGGTCGCTACAGGAGATTGGAGTGAGAAGGCAATCGCCAGGATGGTTAATCTCTGGGGTTCAACCAAGAAAAGTACTAGCGGTAGCGATATCAACGAGCTTAAGTACCATTCAATGATTGAGTCCGCTTTCAACAACGGTTATCTCAGGTGGGAACAAATTCTGTCTAATCGGATGGGTTTAGAGATCACACCTTTATCAAAGGAAGACCTCTGGAAGCGTTTATATAGCCGATTCAATAAGCATGAAGCGCCACCTATTCCTCAGTACATAACGTGCCACAAGAACGGACTTACCGAAACTATTAATTCTCCACTCCACCCACGGTCTGCACTGATACAAGGAGAATGCGGACAGTCTAGAGTGCCTGTAGCTGACCACGAGTGGATGAAGGTTAAGGATAAGTATGTTGGCGTAATGGCATTTACAGAACGCCCAGAGGCATTCGCCAACATGCGCTCTCAGCTTTTGTATTTATGGAATATGGTATGTCGGCCACAAGTTCGAGACATTGAAGTTGTCTCTCAGGTGCGCTCTTCTTCACTTAAGGTAATGCGGGAGAAGATGCAGGATGTAATTAAAACGTCTAAACGCCGCTCAGAACTGGCCAACGAGCAGTCTTCTATTGATATTGGCTCCGATATCAAACTTAAGAAGGGTATGGAGGCTCAATATCAGCTATATGAAGGCTCTGTGCCGCTTACAACGGCAACCGTTGTTTTAGTTCATAGAGACCGTCCTTCTCAGATAGATGACGCAGCGAACTTAATCGCTAGCTGTTTTCCACTTCCTGCCAGAATCATTCGAGAGAAAGACGTAGCTTGGTGCTACTGGCTGCAAACCTTACCTATTGTCTGGGATAGGTTGTTAGACAAGCCATATAAACGCACAGTGCCATATCTCACTGAGTCCGCACCGGGCATGATTCCACTGACGATGACTCGTCAGCTCGATAGCAAAGGCTTTGAGCTGATCGCAAACAACGGCGGTACACCAATCAATATTGACTACATTAGAGAGCATAAGAATATTGCTTTCTTCGGCACTACTCGTTCCGGTAAGTCAGTTGCGGCTAGTGGCGCACTAACGCCCTTCTTAGCCGCTGGCTATCCCGTTGTTGCTCTAGACTATCCAAAGTCGGACGGCACCTCTACATTCAGCGACTATGCAGACTTTCTAGGCGATCGCGCTGCCTACTTCGACATTGGCAAAGAGTCCTCAAACATTATGGAGATTCCCGACTTACGGGGATTACCGCCAGATGTTAAAGCTGAACGCTTCGACGACTACAAAAGCTTTCTTGAAAGTTCTTTGCTGATGCTGGTGAAGTCCAGCGATGAAGGACTAAACCAAATGTCTCGTGCCATCATCGGCAAGGCGCTCAACGGGTTCTTCGACGATGACACTATTAACAATCGGTATGACGCAGCGCTAGAGGGTGGCTTTAGTTCACCGCAGTGGCAGGAAGTTCCTACGCTAATTGACTTAGCGCCTTTCTACTCAGCTCAATTTCTTGAATTTGATGCTGATACCAGCACGTCGCTAAAAAATGCCAGAGAGCATATTGCTATTCAGCTAGAGTATTGGATCAACTCTAAGATCGGGCGGGCGATCGCTCGGCCTAGTTCTTTCCCAATTGATGCTCAACTGCTCGTTTTTGCACTGCGTAATCTATCGAATGACGATGAAGCTGCCGTCCTAGCGCTCAGCGCCTACGCAGCGGCGCTTAGATCAGCATACAGAGCGCCTAAGTCTATATTCTTTATTGACGAGTCACCGATTCTCTTTGAGTACGATTCTATCGCCAAGCTGATTGGGCGAATCGCTGCCAACGGTGCAAAGCAAGGAATCAGATTATTTCTGTCAGCGCAAGACCCCAACACAATTTGCGAGTCGCCTGCTGCTGCAAAAATTATGCAAAACATGTCTGTCTTTATGACTGGGCGCATTAAAGAGACAGCCATTGATTCTTTCGTCAAATATCTGCGATACGACGAAGAAATCATTTCGAGAAATGCGGGTAAGTCGTTTTTCCCACAGCGAGCTGGGTTGTACTCCAACTGGCTTGTCGATGCAAGTGGAATGCTCACTCACTGTCGCTTCTATCCAAGCGAGCTACAGCTTGCAATCGTTGCTAACAACATGGAAGAGCAGCAGGCTAGGAGCCGCGTACTTAAGCGATTTCCAGGTCGAAAGTTAGAAGGGTACATCGAATTCTCACGGCTTTACACTAGCGCCATTCGCAATGGCGAAGACATGGAGACAATTCAATGATCAAATTTAGATGGTTACTAGCCGCAGCTATTTTACCGCTACTTTTTTCAAGAGCGGTGATCGCACAAAGCACTTTAGAAGAGGTGTCTAATCAGGTAGAAGCACTGGAAACAGCAGAGTCAAGCGGCACCAGCTCGGAAAAACTGCTAGAGCAACTACGAGAACATGCTAACCAGCCTCCTAACTCAGCGGCGAAAACAACTCAGCAGAACGTGCCTACGCAGAACTATACCCAGTCTAGACCGCCCAATGTTTGGGGAAATGCTCAAGGCGGCGTTAACGAAATATTAGATACAGATAGAATTATCGATCCAATAACGGGCAGGATTGATAGTTCTGTTGGCCGACTAAAAGGCAGCGTCAACAACGGCATCAACAGAGCACTAAACGGCATCCTATCGCCGGTCGATAACGCAATTGATAACGCACTCGGAAGTGTCAATGGCGCAATTGATAGAGGCATTGCCAGCATCATGAGTCCGGTCGATGATGCAATAAATAATGCTCTAGATGGAATAGACGCAAAAATAACCGAGTTTCTTGACGGCATTTTTGGTAAGGCGGTAGAAGACACTCTAGGCGGTGTTCTAGATGAAGCAACTGGGGGGCTTCTTGGTGGTATTTTCAGCGGCGGCGGCAAAATTAAGGTCGAAAAAGCCTACAATCCGCTCTCTCAAGTACCAGATATTGTTACCTCTGCAACTTTCAGCAGTATGCTTTCGGGGGTTACTAACCCTTATCTAGATACCATTCCCTTTGAGCCAGGTGGAATGGGCCTACCAGATTACAGCACGATTACTCCGGTCATTGATGCTTTGGTCGCTGGAAGAAACGGCAACCCTAATCAAGTCATGCAAGGGGCAGATAGATTTTCGGTAAACCCTCAAGGTCTGTCGATGTCTCTAGCTCATGAAGTGGAGAGAATCGGCTCACGGGCGATCGCCAATGCCACGCTGAGCAAAGTTGGCCAAGACAGAATGAAGGCTGATTTAGAAGGCGCGGTTGAAACGCTGGATGCCGTTATTGAGATTGCCGACGATGCGCAAGATAAGGACGTCACTCAAGACGTAATGAAAAATTTATCGGCGCAGCTCGCGCAAGATAGTGTTCTTAGAGCGGGTCAGTATCGACAATCAATGCTCGATAGACAACAAGGAGCGGCAAACGCTGTTGTAACAACAGAGATTGCAAAACTGCTAGATGAGCAAAACAGGGCTAGACGGTCAGACTTAATGGGTAATGCGGCGGCTCAGCATAGAGCAACAAGTGGGTTTCACCTACCGGGCGAGTCTTCAAAAGACGACGTAGGCAACAGTGCGACTACCTTCGCACGAGGAAAGTTTAGGCAATGATTGAGCATACTCATCTAGTAGACACTCACAGCTTCTATCTGGCTGTCGATGGCGCAACCCAGCTAATGGAAAATGCGATGAACGTCAACCGAGACGCCATCTCATCTTGGAATGAACGTTGGGAAACCATCTTTAGTTCTGGACTTTTTCTCATTATTGTCAATATGAGTACATTTGCAGGGGTCGCGGCCATCTGCATTTGGATGGTAAATGAGCTAAAGGATTTCGATGGTGATACCTATCTGTTCAAACGCTCTTTCTACACCAACCTTATATGGGCGCTGTTCGTCATGGCATTGCTAGTTCCAAATGGAACAAGACTTGCCAATATAGTGCAAGGGGTACATAAGTTCGGGCAGGCTTTCAACCAGCAAGCGCTCGCTTATCAGCTCGATGATGTTGCTTTAGAAGACGGTATCCGGGCATCGGTCGCAAGAGGAACGCTATCTTCAGAAGTAAGCGCTCAGCTATCCCAGTGCCAGGCATATATCGGAAGAGACCAATACAACTGTCTAGTCAATGCACGTCAGCAAATTAGACAAATGGTTGATGGGTATGAAGACGACTGGCTTTTGAAGCTGCCAAATGCATATACCGACATAGAAGAGAAAATCGACTACCTGCTCAACGTCGATAGTGATATTCCATCTATTGATGAGCGGGGCCTGCTTAACAGTACGGTTGGAAGCCAAGCAAATCGAGCGACAGAAGCAACCCTAGAGGGACTCAACGGAGAGATTAGCATTCCGGGTCTCGATCAAAGCTCTGTTATAGGAAGGATAGCTGGCGCAGTCTCCGGCCCTTTTTTAGGAAACTTAGGCAGTGTTTTTCAAGGGTTTACACATGCCATTCTGCTCAGTGTGCAGTGGGGGTTTGTTAACAGTTTAGAGATGGCTATGCTCCTGACCGGATTAGTCGCACCTTTCGCCGTCATGCTCTCTTTTATTCCAGGAAGAGGACGCCCTATCGTTGCCTGGATATTAGCTTATCTCTCGATGGTCATGGTGCAGTTCTACTACAACCTGTTTACAGGAATTATGGGCGTTGTCATCGTTAACTCAAATGCACATGACATGAACGGATTTCTAATTGTGCTAGCGATATTTGGCCCTGTGCTCGCTATCAAACTAGCCCAAGGCGGTGGCTTAGCCGTCTTTGACACGATTACGTCTGGCTCTATTGGACTAATGCTGGCCTCAGTCGGTCTCGCTAAAGCAGGCAGAAAAAAATAAGGAAATAATATGACTGCAATTAATCGAGAACTTGTTAAACAGAAAATACTCGACCGCTCAAACTTACTGCCGACACTTGTATGGACAGCACTGACGCTGGGTGCCATAAACACAGTGTTGGGCTTTTTCACATTAATAACCGTCTTCTATATCGGCGGCAAAGACGTACCTAGCTTAGTTCAGTTAGACGGCGGTAAGTCTATCCTCGTTGAACCTGTCCACAGCAATTATCGAACAGAAACGGTCATCACTGCTTTTGTAGAAGAATCAATGTCTCAGATGTTCACCTGGAACGTTGTTGATAAAGCTGGTGGCTCTCGACGAATCACTGATGTTGGCATAGATGTTGGTAACGGCAAAAAGGTGCCTACTCGAACCTGGCAAGCCTCTTTTGCAATTGCCCAGGATTTTCGAGAAACTTTTCTACAGCAAATGGCGCAGTCGTTTATTCCACCCGGCGTACTCACAGGAGAAGCCCAAAGCACTTTGCTAGTTGAATCTATTACTAACCCTGTCCCAGTTAAGCCTGGTGTATGGGAGGTCGATATGGTTGCCTATCTAGTCATTTTTAATGGGCGCAATCCGCAGGGGAATGCCACTAGCTTTAACAAAACGCTGGTGATTAAAGCAGTGGAGCCAGCTTTAGATCCACTGCCGGAAGAAACCTCACCAATTCAAAAAGCGGTTTATGCAACTCGCTCTAAAGGATTGGTAATTGACGAAATTTATGAATTAGGAAGCAAATAATGCAAGCCCAGGAAATTCAACCAGTTAATAAGAAGAATTACTCTCTACAGGACGTGAAAGAGCTAGTCGGCCTTGATAAGTCATCCAGCGCTCCTGCCAGTGCGCCAGTGACAGCAGGAAACAATCAGACACCTACAGCTAATGAGGAGCTAGTAGAGGAGGGGGCTTTTGAAGAACAGGAAGAAGGCCCCACAAACCGAAAACCGTGGGAAGTGGGCTGGGTAAAACTTGCTGTTGTCGGCGTTCCACTCGGCCTTATTGCAATGGCTTTTGGTTTCTTTCTTGTTAAAGTCACCAGCATGAAGCTGACGGAAAGTGCAGAAGAAGCTGAAATAGTTGTAGATGCCGGTGAGGATGCCACAGCATTAAAAGATATAGAGCAAGAAGAACAAATTGCTCAGCTCAAAACATCGAATGCACTAGGTAATCAGTCATCTGTCTTAGATAATCAGCCTCGACGCACAGAAATTAGGCCACAAACTACGCCTATCGCACAACCTGCAACCGCAGAACCACAGCAGCGACAGGCTACACCTGTCGTAGCAAGACCACGCCCGTCCGTCGCAGCAGCACCTAGTACCGCTAGGTCTCGTCCGGTTGCTGTTTCTAGAACGCCTGCAACACCTCGTCCAGTTGCTGTTTCCAGAGCGCCCATAACAGCGCGAGTAGCATCCCCCAGCAGAGTAATTCCACAGTCTGTTGTTTCTACTATTCAAGCGCCACCAGCAACCAAAATAGACCCGTATGACGCATGGGTAAAACTAGCTGCTGTAGGTAGCTTTGGGCAGGTGAATGACGACGACACTGCTTATACCTCAGCAGTTACTCAAGCCTCAGAGGATAATTATGCGAGTGGCGATATCCAGGATAGCGGCCAGCCCATTCCAATCATGGTTAGTAACCGAGTTAACGACATGGTTGATGCGAATAGACCAGGCTTTAGCCGTGAAACAGCACAGCGGACAATGCCAGAATATATGGAGGCGAACGATAACAGCGTTGACGAATTGACTGGGCAAGCAGCTCTAGTAAAACCGCAGCCTGATGAGTTGACTAGGCAAAGCACTTTAGTTGAAACGCAGTCTGATGGATGGGCCAGGTCAGCTTTAGGTAGTTTCTGCGAATGAAACTACCGATTAGGTAGGCCGAATGAGAATGTCCCATTTTGGCAGCGCGGGATGACGTTCTAATCGAGCTTCAATCGGTTCCATCTGTGGCTTCGTCAAAGCAATCCCTCGCTGGTAAATCAAGGGATTCAATTCAATGGTGGGATGAGTTCCTTTCCACTGCATACTTTTAGCCCAAACTAGCATGGTTGGCAGGTTGAGGAGTCTTGTCCCGTTCCAATGTTGTTCCAGGACGCCCCAGCATCGTTCTATGGGATTGTACTTGCTGTGATAGGGCGGATAGTAGAGGAGTTGAACCGGCTTTCCAATGGTGTCTACCCAATCGACCATCCGCTTGAGGAACTGTGTTCTCATCCCGCTATTCTCTGGCCCGTTATCGACTTTAATCTGTAGTATTGGCAGATGCTCTCGCACCGTTGGCGTTAGCTTCGCCCACCAAGCTTGCAACGTATCTACGATGAAATCGCTGGTTTTGTAGGAACTGCCAAAGCTGATAAACAACTCGCCGGTATCTTCGTCAACAATGCCACAGGGCGTGTAGGTCTCTGTGACACCCATGTCATGGTCATCTGCTTTTTGGTGTCCTCTGGTCAAGCCACCGCGTGATAAGTTGCCCAGCTTCACGGTGGCCTTGCAGTCTAGACTGATCCGCTTGGCCGACTCAGTCTGCGATTGAGCGTCTTTCTGTGCGATGTTCTCGAAGATTGCATCGGTTTCAGGGACTTTTTTTAGGCTTGACTTTGACCACTTTTCGCAATCGATAGCCCAATCGGTTCAACACCACGGCCATCGTGCTCTCTGCGGGTAATTGCTTATCACTGAAGCCTTGGTCTTTTAGTTGACGCAACGCTTCTGCCGATGTTAAACGAGTGAACGCTATCGAGCTAGTAAAGCTCGGCTCCTGTTGCGCATGAGCTTCAGCCAACTGCTGCAAGGCAAGCGCCGCTGTCGGCTGAAGCGCTTCCCAGCGCTTACTACCGCACATCGCTGACTGCGACCCTTGGCAGGTAACACCTGTTCGTTTTTCCGCCAAGCCGGTACTCACGGTTCGGCGGCTCCAGCCAAACTGACTCTCGGCTAAGCGGGCGCTGCCGTTGCAGTACTTCAGCGTAATTTCTGATTGAAAGGCTCGACGTTTAGCTCCGCTCATATAAGATGCGGCTAAACACAGGTCTTCTATTTGCGATTCGCTCAACGGATTGGGCTGTTTTCGAGGTGGCGACAAGGGTACTAAGCCTTATAAAACGAACATTGATATCTCAGCTTAGTCCATCGGTACTTTCTTTGGCAGAAACTACCTAAGTTGTACAGAAATAGGCTTAGTGCGGATCTGCTAGATTGCCTTGTTTTCAGTCAGAACCACTTCATAGAGATGAAACTCGTTCTTAGCTAACCCTGTCCAATAGCCATCTTCACTGCCAAAGCCCGGTCGCTGCGTCAGGTTGGAGATAGCTTCTTCGTTTTCCCACTGGCCATAGTTAATAACGCGCTCGCCGTCTAAAGAACGATGGAACGTCGCCGATAGCAGCCCATCTAAAGACATCGCAGGGCCAACGTGTTCCTTAGCTAGCTCCACCATACGCGGCTGATTTTCAGCGAGCATTCGGAATTCTGCAAAATGGACGAAGTACTGCTGAGGCTCAATCTCAGGCGTACCGACCTTTGACTCAGAAGCCACTATTTCGTAGATGTGAGAGTCCATTTCCTCTACAGTTTCTCTCAATGGGCCGATCAGTTCCTGTACTTCGGGAAGTTGCTGAAAGCTCTCTAGACTGGCACTGCTTTCCCATTGAGCATAGTTCGCGACTTTCGCGCCGTCCAAGCTACGGTGGAGATTAGCTGAGACAAAACCGGGTTGTTTCTTGGCGATGGCAAACAGCTCTTTTACTGCGCTCACCACAGATGCTTGCTGGCCATCTTTCGCTTTGAAGAGCACAATAACGGTTAGAAGCTGGTTTTCTAAATCTAGCGTTGCCATAGCGTTCTGCTCACTGATGCGAAGACCTAAATTGCGTTCAGAGTAGCAAAATAAACCCTGTAGTTCAATGGCACCCTAGCGAGAGTAGCAGAGCAGGGGGCACCAGCTTGAATAGTTGTGCCGCCGGCAAACGGTCAAGACTGGTGAGTCTGATAGTTTTGCTCCTAGCGCATAGCGTCATTAGCTTCTCTGTACGCTGTTGACGCTATGCTAAACCAGTAGTCTAAGCGCTAGCCGATAGGTCTCCATCTCAACCTATCTAGAAAATAAAGATGGCTTTGTTTGCTCCGAACCGGCACTACCCACTTCTCCAGATTGATTGGCGTCCGAGTACGGCTCGGCAAGCGATCGCCGAGATTGCGGGTGAGACTATCGCCAAGTTAGAAACGGCCCCCTTACTAGCTGGCCATCCAATGGACGACCAATCGTTTGGCAGCGACTTGTACTTTGGCAAGGGCGGCGTGCTGTGGGCGATCCACTATCTGCAAACAGTGGGTGCTATTGACTCAGCCTTTGACGTAGCTGACCAGCTTGGTAGAACGCTAGAGAAAGGCAACCAAAGCTACCCAAAGGTAAGTCCGTACCCAGAGCAGTCTTCTTATCTGGTTGGGGCTTTGCCGCTACTGCTACTGCAATACAAGCTATCGCCCTCAGAAGAGAAAGCGACTGAGATATTGCAGTCGATTCATAAGAACAATAGCCAGCCGGTTCGAGAGCTGATGTGGGGGATGGCAGGCTCTATGCTAGCGGCTTGTTTTATGTACCAGTGGACGCAGGAACCGAGATGGCAAGAAGTCTTTAGAACTCAGTCAAAGTTATTGCTACAGGAGTGGCAACCCGTAGATAACACAGGGCATTTATGGACAGTTGACCTATATGGCAGTCATCAACAATGGCTGGGGCCTGTTCACGGCTTTGCCAGTAACCTGACGCCTTTGCTAGTTGGCCGACTGCTGCTATCAGACGAGACCTTTGAAGACATCAGCGCTAAAGCCATGATGACAACGGTACAAACCGCTGTAGTGGACAATAGTGGCGCAAATTGGCCAGCGGTGTACGACGCAGAGAAGCGGGATCAATCATTAGAACTGGTGCAGTACTGTCACGGCGCACCGGGAATGGTCACAGCGCTATCGTTGCTACCAAAAGGCGCGAACGAGTCATTCGATCGCATTCTGGAGCAAGGTGGCGAATTGACTTGGCAGGCAGGGCCATTGAAGAAAGGCTCGAACTTGTGCCACGGGACGGGCGGCAACGGCTACGCATTCCTCAAGTTGTTTATCCGAACGGGCAACGAGATGTGGCTAGAGCGGGCGAGAGCTTTTGCGATGCATTCTATTGAACAGTACCGGCTATCAAAGCGCCTCTACGGACAGATTCGCTATCCGCTTTGGACGGGCGACCTGGGCCTAGCAATCTATTTGTGGGACTGTCTACAAGCGCAAGCAAAGTTTCCGACTATTGATGTGTTTTAGTCCTAGATTCGTTTCAGCCAATTTGAACAGCCAAAAAAAGGTCAGACGCTGTTGGCGAGTCCTGGAAGTAGTACATATAAACCAGACCGGAAACCTTGATTAAAGACACATTTGCTTATCTAAAGCTGAACCACAAGATCGAAGACTAAAACCTGAGCGCAGGCAAATATGTGGTAGGGCAGATACTGATTACAGCGCTCAAATCTGGCAGGGGATCGCGTCAAGTTGGGTTAGGGATTGAGTAGTCTATATTTTGAGGCTGTAGCGTAGACAAGGAAATACTTGTAAGCAGCTAGAAGCCTTACCGCTGAAGTTGCTCTTTCTCTCGTCTCCCGGTACGAACGGGGGTTGACTGTAGCCAACAGGGTTATCGCCAACCGAAGCGCTACCGCGAACCATACCCTGTAAACTCGGCTCAAAAAACGTGTAGGGAAAGCGGCTTTCTGGCTGACTCCGCAGTTAAATCTAGTTGTGCGGGCGATAGGCCCGCAGAAAAGTATCAACGGCATTATTAGCGATGCGATCAATCTCTTGCGGCGTGACAGACTGCTTAATTTGGAAAAGACATTTTTCGAACAAGTCAGCTTTGCAAAGCTGAGCAAAATGATGCGCCGCTAGCTCTACATCGTCAATCTTGAGTTCACCTCGGGCGACCGCGCCTGCCAATAGCTGCGTCATCCGGCGCGATGCTAAGTCTGGGCCGGAGTCATAAAAGGTACGAGCCAACGCAGGAAAACGGGTAGCCTCTGCAACTGCCAGCCGATATATGCCCTGGATAAAGGGCGATGGGCACATCTTGACATAATTATAGGCAATCTCTCGCAGCACTGCCTCAATATCAGCAGGTTGACTTTCAACTTTGAATATTAGAGATGCCTGCTTTTGGCACTCCTCTTCAATGAAAGCGATGAACAAGGTTTTTTTGTCAGGAAAGTAGTTGTACACCGTGCCCTTCGACACCCCCGCCTGCTTGGCAATTTTGTCAGTGCTAGCACCTTCGTAGCCAAACTCAAGAAAAACCTGGCTGGCCCCCTCAAGAATTTGTCGAGCTTTAGGACTGGTTATATCAAGCGTTTGCAGGGTAGCCATCTGTCATTTTTCTGACTGAACTGTTTGGTCATTTGACAATAGCTTAGCAGATGCGGTATCACAATAGTATGACTGAACGGTTCGGTCATTTTTCTAATTAAGATACTCAGTTTTAATCAGTGTTCAGCGCTTTTATCTCGCACAACTGAGTCGATATCCCTCCTTTTCTGAACGGCTATATGCCTAGATATTGAGCATTCCGCAAATCAAAAACGACCGAACCGTTCAGTCATAAGTTCATTTTCGTCGATAAACAAATTAAACAAAAGCTAAAAGGACACAAGAACATGAGCAACAATTCGACTATCCATATCTTTACTAAGCCCGGTTGCCCCTACTGCGGACGGGCGAAAGCAGTGCTAGACGAAGCAGGGCTACCGTACATTGCGCACGACGTTAAAGCGACTGAGCGCGATGCTAACGGCAGTATCTACGCGTCGGGCGTTGCCACGGTGCCACAGATATTTTTCGGCGACTATCACATCAACGGCGCTGAAGACTTAGAGGCGCTTCAGCAGTCGGGACGTTTAGCTGAGCTGGTGCGGGCAACGGCAGGGCATAAGCTGAACTTAGAAGAAGTCTCAGACGCTGAGCTGGCCCGTGGCGCTGAAGATACGCTATTACGCGAGTACATTCCCGCTAGCGACGGCTCTCGCGATGAAGATTCTGAAGCGTGGCCTCTACTGCGGTTTTACAAGCAGTTCTTTGGGTTCTGGCCTAATTGTTTTGAGTACATGCATCAGTGGCCAGAAATGTACAAGCTGTTTATCTATTGCCACAACATGTCGGCGGTGAAAATGGCCAAGGAAATTCTAGGCGATACGATGATGTACGCCTCAGCCTTTGCGACTTCTAACGCGCACGGCTGTTCCTATTGTCAGGTGCATTCTGCGGCTACAGGCGATGAAGAATCTGTGGACGTGGTTAAACAGCTCAAGGCTGCTCAAGAGGGCGACTTCAGCGGGCTGATTGGCCCCTTTGAGGTGGCGCTCGCGGATCTAGCGGCAGCAGCAACGACTAACCGGGTTACGCCTGAGCTAATCGAGAAGATACGCGAACTGGCTCCGCAGGGTCGTGGGCCTAGTCAGGACGCGGGTAAAAACATCATGGGCATTGGCCTGATTGTTGCCGCGTTCGGTTTCCTCAACGTGTTCAACGATTTGACAAGCGTTGAGATTGAAGGCGACTGGATGCAGAAAGGCAGCTCTGTGGGCGTAGATGCGGGTCGTCATGGCTCGGGCGAGGCGAATCCTTCTAATCTGGACTATGAGATTCCTGAAGGTGGCCCTTCTATTCCAGAGTTATTTGCCAAGTATGATGCGGCAGTGGGCGATTTGGAAGATTATGCTGAGCGCGAGTTCGGCGTGATGCCTGCTTGGTTTAATGCGTTTCCCGCGCCGCTGCGCAATCGTCACGCTTATCTGTACGGCGAGCTAACGGGAGAGCGCAGCCACACGCTTTTCTCATCTGAGCTGAAGCATTTGATGATGCGGGTATCGGCGATCGCCCGAAACCACAGCACCCTAGCCGCAGACGAAGCCTTCATGGCCTATCACGCTAGCGGTCGCGCCGCCCGATCCATCAAGCGCATTCGCCTTTGCTACGCCGCTGCCACAGGGCTAGCTGATGATGAAGGCGTCTTCACTGATAAAGAGAAAGCGGCGCTACAGCTAGCCTGGGTGGGTTCGCAGCAGCCGCTAACCACGCCTCGGCGATTTGTTGAATCGGCGATTGATCTGTTTGAGCCGGTTGAGCTGGTGCATTTGATTGGCGTGTGTGCGGTCGCCTCGATGGTTCAACGATTCACCGCTGTTGCAAAGCCAGAGAATGCGCCAAAAGTTGCTGCGTTTATGGAAAATAACAGCCTTGAAACGGAAACGTTGGCAGTTCGCTATCCTACACCCGCTGCTAGTTTGGCAGGAATATCTTAACGCTCATCTTGGTTACTGGGCGATCACGAAAATTCTGTTTGTTCAGTGGCGCAATCGCCTACGCTCGGATTGCCCAATTACCGTTCTCACGATTGCATCGCCCCTGAGGTAAAGCGAACTAAATGATTAATAGTCGTTTCGATGGTTTCAGGTGAGTTTCCTTGTAGCATGGCTCCCGGCAAGTCAGCACTACAGACCACTCGAATGAGTATGGCAATAACTAAATCAAGCTGCCATTTGAGTTCGTCTTCCGTTTTTTGGGGCAAGACTTGCTTCAGCGCAGTCATAAAACGACGCTGACTTTCAGCAAATTCTGGTTCGACCAACGCCTGGACGGTTGGCTCAATGCGGCACCGTCCCATGAATTTAGCCTGAACGAGTCCTCGATTTCCCGGTGCCTGACAGATAACTTTGAGCGCAGGTGCAAAGAAAGCTCGCAGCACAGACTCAATCGTTATATCTCCCGATTCAGCCTGATCTAGCCGCTGAATTTGCGCCTGCACTAAGGGTTTAGCAATCCTTTGAACCGTTGCCACAAACAGCTTTTCCTTCGATCCGAAATGATAGTTAACCGCTGCGATATTGACATCCGCAGCCCGAACAATGCTGCGCAAAGAAGTTCCGCTGTATCCCTGCGCGGCAAACAGTTCTTCGGCGGCATCTAAAATCTGAGCCTGCGTGTCAATAGAGGTCGTAGACATGTGCTTTAACGAAGTACTTTTTCTCACTGTATTGGTTTCATTGTATGGCGAGGCGATCACCAACTTCTTTGTGAGAAACACCCTTGATATAAATTCAAACATGCGTTTTAATAATTCAAACATACGTTTTAATAAGACGAAGCTTTTACTGCCTACCCAATGAGACACACGGCAATATGAATTCTGAATCCGTTCGCACCTTATATTCAAAGTCAGCTTCAGCGTCACCTCTCAAACGAATTCGGCAGCTATCTCCCCGTTGGCTGATGGGCCTCGGCCTTTTCGGATTGTTGTTAATTACATTGCCAGTGCTTAGATCTCGCACTGTAGCCTCTACCGAAACAGAGTCAGCGCAATCGAAGGGTATTTTGCCTGTTGAAACGGTGACAGTAGAGAGTGTTGATGGCTATGACGTGACACGGGCCTATACCGGCGAGATTACGTCGCTTCAGGCAAGTGAGCTAGGGTTTGAGCGCAGCGGTCAACTCGTTGAGCTGCTGGTTCCTGAAGGCTCTCAGGTACAGGCTGGAGCGCCGCTGGCTCGGCTGGATGTGCGCAACTTACAAACTCAGCGCCTACAGGTTGAAGCGGAAAAAGCACGGGCTAACGCTCAGTTACTAGAGCTAGAAGTAGGCGCAAGAACGGAGGACATTGCAGCCGCTCGCTTTGCTGTGAAAGATCTAGAACAGCAAACTTCTTTACAGGAAACTCAGCTTGCTCGTCGGCAAGTTCTGTATGACAGAGGCGCAATTTCCCGAGAAGAATTAGATGAATATAAGTTCGGTGAAGGTTCTTTGCAGGCTCGGCTCGACCAGGCTCGTAGTAGTCTACAAGAATTGCAGAACGGCACTCGCCCAGAACAGATCAGCGCACAAGAAGCACTCGTTCAACAGTTGGACGCTCGCCTTGCCGACTTAGATGTGACCCTGGCTAAAAGCACGCTAAACGCGCCTTTTAGCGGCACGGTTGCTGAACATAAAGTCGATGCCGGAACGGTGGTTGGTGCAGGCCAGTCGGTAATACGCCTAGTTGAGGACGGTACGCCTGAAGCTCGCATCGGCGTGCCTGCTGACGTTGTGAATAATCTCAACGTGGGTGAAGAGAGAACCGTTGAGCTGAATGGAGAGAAATATACCGGCACGATTAGCTCCATTTTGCCAGAAGTCGATCTGCAAACGCGCACTCAGACAATTGTGCTAGCGCTAGAGCCTAGAGCCTCAGCTCGGGTTAGTCCAGGGCAAACGGTTCGGCTGAATCTGACTGAGCGAATTGAGAAAGGAGGCATTTGGCTCCCGGCTGAAGCGCTAACGCAGGGCATTCGCGGACTATGGAGTGCTTACGCGGTGTTACCAACCGAGGAATCCATTGAAGCCGCTAGAGAGATTGAGTATGTTGTCCAGCCGCAGTCTGTAGAGGTGGTTCATCAGGAGGGTGACCGCGTCCTGGTAACCGGCACCATTCAATCTAACGACGTGATTGTTGCAACTGGCTCTCACCGCCTAGTTCCCGGTCAACAAGTACAGCTAAAAGACGAGACAGCTAAATCTTTTATTGCTAATTAGTCGTTATTTCTATCCTCTTATCTCTTACTTAAATGGTCACCGCTTTCTATCGCAATATCCGTCTCCTCATCCTCACAATCGTCCTCGTTTTTGTCTGGGGCTTTCTCTCCTTCCAATCTCTCCCTCGTCAGGAAGACCCTGAGCTGGTTTCCCGCATTGCGGTTGTGCAAACTTCCTACCCTGGCGCTAATGCCGAGCGCGTAGAGTCTCTCGTGACAGAAGTAATTGAGTCCGAACTCTCGGAACTCGAAGAGATTGCCGTCCTCTCTTCCGATTCGCGAGCTGGATTCTCCACAGTCTCAGTTGAGCTAATAGATACGATTGACAACGCTCAGCCCGTATGGGCAAAGGTTCGCAATGAGCTAGATTCGGCGGCAGCTCGACTGCCAGAGGGGACGAGTGAGCCGGAGATAGACGAAGCAAAGATTAAAGCCTACACCGTTATTACTGCGCTTACCTGGAACTTACCCGGCGAACCTAATTATGCAGTGCTTGGTCGCTATGCAGACGAGTTAGCGTTACAGATGCGAGGCATCAACGGCACTGAGGAAGTAGAACTCTTTGGTGACCCGAGCGAAGAGATTGTGGTTGAAGTTGATGCGCCTAATCTATCGGCGCTGGGCTTTTCTGCTCAAACGCTAGCCAGTCGTATCCGTGCTAGCGATGCCAAGGTAACTGCCGGACAGCTCCGCAGCTCGCAGCAAGATCTCTCTATTGAAGTGCAAAGCGAGCTGGAGACGCTTGAACAAATTCGCCAAATTCCGATTCAAACCGATAGCGGCCAGTTTGCTCGGCTGAGCGATATTGCGCAGGTGAGTCGCGGCTTGCAACAGCCGATGACTGATGTTGCCATAGTCAGTAATCAGCCTGCGATCGCCGTCGGCATTTTAATGGAGTCAGGTCTGCGCATCGATCAGTGGGCCAGCGAAGTCCGCACAGCGCTAGCTGACTTTGAGAAAACGCTGCCGCAAGGCGTCCGCCTGGACACCATTTTCGATCAAAGTGGCTATGTTGAAGACCGCATGGACGTGCTGATCTCTAACCTGGTCATGGGTGCTTTACTTGTGGTTGCCGTCACGCTGTTTACGATGGGATGGCGCTCGGCCATCGTGGTCGGGACGGCCCTACCCATTACCTCTCTAGCGGTGTTTGGCTGGATGAGCGTACTCGGCATTCCGATTCATCAGATGTCGGTGAGCGGCTTAATTATCGCGCTGGGGCTGCTGATTGATAATGCGATTATTGCAGTGGATGAGATTCAGGTGGAGATGCAGCATGGCGCAAAGCCAGTTGAAGCAGTGGCGCGGACGGTGAAGTATCTCAAAGTGCCACTATTCGCCTCTACTGTCACCACCGTCGCTGCTTTCCTACCGATTTATCTGTTACCAGGTGCGGCTGGCGAATTTGTCGGCTCGATTGCGCTCAACGTGATTATGGCGTTGCTCTGTTCTTTGGTGCTGTCGCTAACGGTGATTACTGCCCTAGCGGGGCGAATTCTAGGCCGCAGCGCAGCTAAAGCTGAACAGCTTGAGGCGTCTCAGAAAACTGGCCCTGTTGCTACTGTTCAACGATTTCTGTTGCGCCCTGATGCTTGGTGGACAGAAGGATTATCTGTTCCAGCATTAGCGCGACCTTATCGGTGGACTCTACGGCGTACGATGGCCCGTCCGCTGCTGGCGGTCGCTCTTTGTTTCACCATTCCGCTCATCGGCTTCATCTCAGCTAAAACCCTAAGCAAACAGTTTTTCCCAGCCGTCTCTCGCGACCAGCTACAGATAGAAGTAGAGTTTGCGCCGCAGAGCGCGATCGCCCGCACCCGCCAGCAAATTGACCAAGCTCGCGACCTGATCTTGAGCCATCCTAATGTAGAAGAGGTGCACTGGTTTATTGGCGAAAGCGCCCCTAAGTTTTACTACAACTTCACGGGTAACCGTCGCAATCAGGCCCAGTACGCTCAGGCGATGGTGCAGCTAAACACCGAAGAAGACGTGGAGCCGATTGTGCGATCTCTCCAGACCGATCTCAACGCCGCTTTTCCCGCCGCTCGACTGCTCGTCCGCCAGCTACAGCAAGGCCCGCCCTATGACGCCCCGATTGAGCTACGGATCTACGGCCCTAACCTCGACGAACTCAGGCGGCTAGGGTTAGAAGCTCGCCGCATTCTCGGTACGATTCCAGAGGTGACGATTACCCGCGATGACCTGAGCGAATCTTTGCCGAAGCTGGGTCTGGTAGTGGATGAAGAACAGGCGCAGCAAAGCGGATTGAGTAATACGGCGATCGCCCAGCAGCTAGACGCCTACTTAGAAGGTAGCGTCGGTGGTTCTATTCTCGAAGGCACCGAAAATCTTCCGGTTCGCGTTCGGCTCAATAACAACAACCGCGCCGACTTAAGTCAGATTGCTTCTCTAGATCTTCAATCGGAAAACGGTGGAAGTCGATCTGCTGATGCGCTTGGAGAATTTGACCTCGTTCCTGAACTGGCCAAAATCTCCCGTCGCAACGAAGAGCGGGTCAATGTCGTTCAGGGCTTTCTCTCCGCTGGCACACTACCTTCTGTAGTTCAAACGGTTTTCGATGAGAAACTTGCCGACTTTGAACTGCCACCTGGCTATCGCGCTGAAGTCGGCGGCGAGCAAGCTGAACAAAGTCAGGCGGTTGGCAATCTGCTGCTATACGTGCCGCTGCTCGGCATCGTTATGATGGCGGCTTTGGTGCTTTCCCTGGGTTCATTTCGGCAGGCAGGGATCGTTGCTTTTGTCGGCATCGGCTCAGTGGGTATGGCGCTTTTCTCCCTGAAAGTCTTTGGTGCAGTCTTTGGCTTTATGGCGATTGTTGGCACCCTCGGCCTGGTGGGGATTGCCATCAACGACACAGTGATGGTGCTCTCAGGATTAAATGAGGATGCTGAGGCGAAGAAGGGAGACCGTAAGGCCATTGCTCGTGTGGTTAACAAATCTACTCGCCACGTTATCACCACGACGATTACGACCATTGCGGGGTTTGTGCCGCTATTGGTTAGCGGCGGGCCTTTTTGGCGGCCTTTGGCGATCGCGATTGCGGGCGGCATCAGCGGCTCCTCCCTCTTAGCCCTGTACTTCGTCCCCGCTGCCTATGCCCTAATTTATCGTCCTCGCAAGCAATCTTCTCGATCTGAAAAACAATCCTCAGCGCCCGCGACGGCATAGGCAATCGCCTGTGAATTGAAAACTCCAGCCTGTACTTCCTCATGCACTTTCCGTTTGTTCATTATCTCGACCAGCTATTTTTCAACACTGGGCATCCGCTTATTCTTAGCTCAAAGCGGTATTGGCAGGCCCATCGTGTTAGGCATCTCCATCTCTGCCTCAAAAAACCTGTAAAACGCTGCTTAAAAGCTCACTTTGAACAAAATAGCTCGCAATGCGATCCCCTCAATCCGTCATGACATTATCCCTAAAACAAACCTACCCTAGACGACCTGTGAAAGTGGCTCAAGCCTTCGCGCTCGGTGCATTTTCGGCTTGCTTAATGGCTCTTCCGGCAGAGGCTGCTGAGCGAATCCAGTTTTTCTATGGGCCGTTTGAACCCACGATTGAAGTGGAAGATCTTCAGCATTTAGCAGAAACTGGAGAGGTCATCGGCAGCGCAGAAGTCATCGCACAGCAGTTGAACGCAGAACAGCTAGCTACCTTGCAGTCTTTTCTAACGCTGCGCTTTGAGATGAGTCCGGTAATGGTTTCTCAATTTACCTACAGCGACTTGGGAGAACATTTACTACGGCGAGCGGGTGAAATTGTTCAAACCGAAAGCTTTCTCAATGGCGATCGCGCCCTACGCGCCGCGCTTATCTTTGCCGCAGATAGCAAAGACGGGCTGAGCGTTATGAACATCATCCGCCAGTTTCCGCAGCAAACCATCCAGATCGACTTTCCGCTAGCAGTGGACGTACTTAGCGCAAACCAACACTTCTTTCAACAATCCAATCAAGCGCTTGAAACGCTGCGCCAGCAATCAGCGAATCAAACCCCGTCAACTTCGCAGTGGCCCGATCCAAACCCACGTACAGCAGGTCAATATTCCTGGGAAGTAGAAACATTTAAGTTTCAAAATCCAGCGCGGTCGCTGCCTTCCCAAGCTCACCTTTACTGGCCTGTAATTTCAGCCGCCGGTCCCCAATCAATTCCCGTCGTTGTTATTTCTCACGGGATGGCCTCTAGCTATCGGTCGCTGGTATATCTAGCAACCCATCTAGCTTCTCATGGCTACGCGGTGATTTTTCCCGAACATCCCCAGACTACCCCTGAACGCTTCGCCCAAACGCTCAATGGCCTCGCAACACTTCCCGACCCCTCAACCTTGTTAAACCGCCCCAAGGATGTGACCGCTGTACTAGATACCATTGCTCAGCAGGCTCAGCCGGGAACCCGCTGGCAAACCCTGAATCTTGAATCGGTTGGGGTTTTGGGACAATCGCTAGGTGGCTACACTGCCCTAGCCACGGCGGGCGCACGAATCAACCGCAGCCAGTTAGAAACGACTTGTCAGGAAGATACGCTCTCTCGGCGGCCTACTTTCAACCTATCTATCCTTCTACAATGCCGGTTTGCAGCGATTCCGACCACAGAGTCGCTGGATGTTCAAGATTCGAGAGTAAAGGTTGCGATCGCACTCAACCCATTCACCAGCCAGGTCTTTGGCGAACTAGGACTAGCTGCTGTGGATCGCCCTACGTTGATGGTTTCTAGCCTCAATGATTACTTCGTTCCTGCACTCTCGGAACAAGTTGAACCTTTCGGCTGGCTAGAGCATCCGGACACCTACCTGATTGCCATAGAATCAGCTACTCACTTTTCAACGCTATCTGAAGACGGGCAGGGCGCACTTCCGCTTCCTGACTTTTTGCTAGGGCCAGAACCGTCCCTGGCTGAAGTTCCACTCCAAGCCGTAACCCTAGCCTTTTTCAACCGCTATCTCCTGCAAGAAATGAAAGCCGAAAATTACCTAAACCAGACCTATCTCAATACATTCTCGTCCGATCCTTTTCAGTTCAATATCATTCGCCGGACAGAACAGCCTTAGCTACTACGATTCGCTATCTTGCAGAATAGTATCTATTGGAGTCGATAGAGGTAGAGGCGTGGTTTGTAAAGAGTCAGATATTGCTGGCAAGCCATTTAGTACGCATGATCGTTCCGAAAATCTTCGATTCTGACACAGATGGTTCATGACTAACCATAAAGCAGAAAACGTATATATGCTCTGCCTTTGCTGCTTTGTAGCGTGTTTCATAAGTGATAGCTACTACGAGTTTTGAGACAATTCTATCGCTCCGATATTCTTCCTTTTTGGGACGTTCATATCACTCGCGAAGATAGGCCCAATTGAGTTAGCTGGGCGAGTGTGTTTGTAGGTAGTGTGCTGTCCATTCAGATGGTTAAAAACCTGACAAGCTGCTTCAAAACAAGACTGGGCACTTCTAACTGTGGCAAATGACCCACATTATCCAGAGTCTCAAAAGATGCTTGTGGGATGAGTTTATGTAGCGCCTTTCCGCGTTCAAGGGGAATCCAAGGATCGTCTTTACCCCAGATAATGCTGACTGGGCAACGAATCTCCCCAAATAACGGCTCAACTTCAGCCGTGTATTTTTCGTCAGCTTGCGCAAATTGCCAATAGAAGCTGCTACGACCCTCTTCTGAAAGCCATGGCTCAACCAGCTTCTCAAAATCTCCTTGGTCAATATCGTTGACTAGCGCACCCTTGATGTAGGCTTCGACAACCGCTCGGTGGATGTGCGGCGGGAGTCCCATAAAAGCATCGACGTGGCGACCAACATGGGCGAAGAAGTCTGAACCCCATGGGCGCATCGCAACGACGTTCATAAGGACATAGCGCTCAAAATCGCAGTCGTGTAGCAAATGGGCACGGAGTGTTGTCGCGCCGCCGAAATCGTGTGCAACAACCAGCGGGCGCTGGAGTTTCCAGTGCTCTATCATCTCGGTGAACACCTGTCCTTGTACATCAAGGGAGGTGCGCTGCTTTTCAGTCTTATCAGATTGACCGTAACCTGGCATGTCGTACCAATGCACCCGAAAATGCTTTGAAAGACCTGGGATGACCCGGTGCCATGAGAAGGAAGACCACGGCCATCCGTGAGCCAAGATCAAGTCAGGGCCTTCTCCAGCAGTACCCGCAGCGACCGTTCCTGCACTCGTAGCCATAGACTGATCAAGTATCCAACTCATTTTTGCCATCCTTTCGTACGCGCTCTATTGACCGACTTTACGATACTGCGCCTTTCGTCTAGCCTGTGTTCAGCCGAATCGGTAAGCTGAACAACCCGTTTGAGAAGTATCATGATGCCGCATTTCCCACAGAGACTGCGTAGCCAGCCAAAGTTTGATGGCCCATTCGATGCCTATAAGTTGGCCGCAGGGAACTGTGACGTGCTGATGGCATCCTACCCAGCCGGTACGGAACTCGAAACGCATACGCACGAAACAAACAATGTTGGCGTCATCACGCAGGGTGCCATGCTGATTACTGTTGATGGAGAGGAACGCCGCTATGAGGTCGGCGATTGGTACGAGGTGACTGCCGGAACACCTCACTCTGCGCGAACAGAGGTAGATACTTCAGAGATAGAGTTTTGGTTCCATGACTAAATCGCCCGATGAGGAATAGTTGCTATGTCCTAAGCGAGTCGGTTGGGGGCATATCTGACTCGGTGCCGTAGCCTCTTGGATAAACGATTACAGGATTAGTCAGTTTCTTTGCCAAACGCCAAATATTCGCAATTATTTGGCCTTTAAACAGCGAGATCGCTCAACTATAAGGAGCGATCGCACAAGGGCTTGTCTGTTTAAAGTTAATAAGTGATAGTTGCGGCACAGAATAGAGTCAGCTCTCGTTCAAGCGGGCATACCCCAACGCCCTGAGTAGCTCAACGGCCGCATCAATCTTGGCGGCTTTCTTATTCAGACCCTGCCCCTTAGCAAAATGGTGCTCTCCCAAAAACTTGAACCGGCAAAGACACTCAAAGTTGGGGTGACTACCCCGCGACTCATAAGCGGGTAGCTTTACCTTCGCTTGCTGCGCGATTTCCTGTAGCTGTCCGATGGCATTGGCACTGATCAGCCCTTTACTCGGCCTTGGCTTGAGTCCTTTGGCCTCATCACGGGGAGAGCCTTCAGTTGACTTAGGTGCTTCAGGTTCAGGCTGTAGAACAGCTCGATTGGGATGGGCGGGCGGCAAGCTTAACTCAGGCATCGCAGCGAGCGGCGGCAACAAGCGGGTGAGCTTGTCACTGAGCTGTGAAATCGCCCGTCGCAGCTCATTATTCTGAGCCTCTAAGTCCAGCATCCGCTGTGCCGTTGCTTTATCCTCAACGACATCTGGGACAGCCCGAAGCACCTGTATGGAAGGACTCGGATGCGGACTAGCGCTCGCCTGCTGCTTCCGCGTTCGCTTCATCCCGTCGCTGATGAAGCGGGCAATCTGAACGCTCAGCTCATCGTCTGGATAGCGCGAATCTAGAAAAGCAACGGCGCTACCCTCTAGCCAGACCTGGGCGCTGTAGGAGTCTCTTATCTTACGCATGAGTATCGTCAAATTGGGTTCAGCAAGAATGTCCGAAAATCTCTGGAATTATAAAACATCCCATCAGACACACTGATGAGATCTCGATCAAAATATCGAGTCCAATTGCAGTAAAACGTGTTCTTTGGGCTGTCCATTGAGCAGCGGCGGCGGCAAGCTGGCAAGTTTTGCACTCAGAAGCGCCATTTGAGTCGGTGATTTAAGCAGCCTTTCGGCATCCAGTATCGAGGCGTCACCCAGTTTAGTAAGCCCTTTTTCTATCGAATCTGCATGACGCCGCCGGATCGCTGAGATTGCACTTCTTACATCCGCTTCTGCCTTCTCTGTAACCCATTCCAACGCTTTGTCTACGATCCGATTTCTTGCTGCTGCCTCAATACTGTGTCTTGACTGAGCGCGAATTACGCGCAGCTCGGCTCTAAATAGACTCATGCCTTTTTCATCTCTTTGCTCAACCTGCTTGAGCGCGGCAACGGCATCTGCGGTCACTTCAAGCCGATAGATATTCAGCCTTGCACCGCTCCCCTCGCGCTTTTCTTTGCTAGGTTTGTAGCCCATTAGCTCAAGTGCTTTGTTGAAGAGCGCCGTGGGTGCCATTTTCTCCGTGAACTTAGCGCCTTTTCTCAGTCCCGCTCTTTTTGTATTCGCCGCGATTTGCTGGGTATGCGAAATTAGATACATCCCTCCTGCGATAACCTGTGGGTCTGCGTTCGTCCAACGCGCTAGCTTGCCACTGACGACTTCGGCCACGCCAGGACATCGGGCGATGATGCCAGTAATCTCTATATCTCGTGCGGTCGCTGGTAAGGCTGGCAGACTCCAAAAGGGATTGCTATCGGATGTATCAGCCGCTGGCTTCCCGGACAGGAACTTCAGCGCCTTCATGCGCTCTATTTGATGCCAACACTCAGGATCGGTGATCGCAATTTGGAGTAGCTGAGATCTGACGACCGCTCGGACACCTGGATTGTTTGCGCTCTTGTCCGCGCTCCAGGCGGTAAAGAAGTCATTCCCTTGCTGAGATAGATAGTCTTTACCCAGCAACCTTTCTAGATTTAGCTTGGCCGCTCGTGCGGCTTGGAACGGGTTGCTAATTTCATCCAGCTCGCCCTCTGAGTCTCGCGTTTTAGTCTTTTTAAGCGTTCTGCCCTGCTGCTCAATCAGTCCGATCTGAACTTTCTCGCAGAAAATTTGTAGTTGCTGTCGCTGTTGACCTTGTTCTACGTCTAGCGCGGGTGCCGAGGCTACCTCCCAGCCGCAGCGCGTCCAATCCTCGTTCAGCAGCTCTTTTCTAAAGATAATCTCGAATGCCTTAAGCGCCATGAAGTGAGGCAAATGAGGCCGCATCGCCGTAAACTTTTCGGTCTCTTGCTTCAGCGGATTGAGCGCCTTCTCTGCGCCTAGTGCTTTTGCGAGCGCCGCCGCCGCGCCGATAGGGGCGCTAGATTCATCCGCTAGTTCGTTAGCCCAGTACTGCCAGTCAAAGGCATCGGGATAAGCTTCGAGGGTTGGCGTCCCGCAATCACTGATGTAGATATGGCGTTCTGAAATCGCGCGGTCTCGCCCAATCGCCGATCTAATGCGCTCGCCGCGCTGAGAGATGCTCTGTGCGCCCTCGTGGGGTGAGATATATTCAAATTCAATATCAAAGTGCTGCCCCTCGATGCTGACGCCGCTGTTGATAACGGGGGTGAAAATAAACCAATCTGGCCGCGCTGCTGCTAAGAAAGCATCTGGATCGGCTAGAAATTGCGATCGCTGATTTTGTAATGTCGATGCGCCGTCGATGACCAGTCCGTTCTTATCGGGGAAGAGCGCTCTGAGCACCCGATCAATCATGCGCCCCTTCCCCCGGCTCCCGGTCGGGATAGCAATGCGTTGGCCGCTGCGTAAGCATTCAATAATCTTGTGGAGCCAATGATGAAAGTCGGTGTATTTCACAATTCTCATCTCGGTCGCGGGCCTAGAGCGGCGTTGTACCTGCGTTTCTTCGGGCGTGAAGCCGCCAATCGTTTGCACCGCTGCTAATGTCCAGCCGCTCATGGCGGCGGTGGCGATGGTTACCGTTGGCGCTGCCGCGATTAGACTTCTGAAGGTGGCTAGACTTTGCGGCCCCGCATTGCCCAGCTCCGCCGATTCGATCCGGTGTAGCACTTCGTTGGCTTCGTCAATCTGGATTAGCTCAAACTGCTGGCCCTTAAACTTATAGGTTGATTCAGGGCAGCTCACCACGATGGCCACGCTGTAGTAATTAGAATCTAGATGAGTGGCGGCGATCTCCTCACTGGCCCGCTCGTTGATGCGTCCCTTGAACTCTTTGGCAAGTCCTCTAGTCGGCACAATAATCAGGACTCGTCCCCCTGCCTGCGCGACTCGCAGGCAGGGGGGAATCAGCGCGTTATTTGACTTGCCGGTGCCCTGAGAGCAGTCGTAGACAATCAGCGATCGCCCTTCTCTGTTGGGTTTGATTTCGCTCGCAAAACCGCTGAGGAGTTTGCCTTTCGTCTCATATTTAAGCTGTTGCTTAAGGGGATGATAGAAAACTGCTCGTGCTTGCTTCTTATAGTCTTCGCCGTCTGTATCAATATCGAGATCTATCTCAAGCAGCGCTCCGATTTTTGCGTACGCCCTACGATCTCGTTCAATTGCCTGCTGTTTAAGCCACTCTTTTTGAGTCAGCCGTGGTTTTTTGTTTCCAGCCGCTTGTTCTCGCGGCGTCGGCATTGGCCCTTCTGGAACCGTAACGCCATGAAGAGACAGCCATTCTTTTGCAGCGACCGCCCACATCGCGCCGGTCGGCATTGACACCGAGGGGCCGCGCTGCTCGGCTAACCAATATTGAAAAGCGCCTAACGGTTTGTCATTCGTGCAAGTAGGGCAGTGATAAACCCAACTGCCGTTTTTCTGGCTGAGCCAAGCGCTATTGGACTGACTCTTGTGCCACTGGCAATGGCCGCGAGCATGATTGTTTCCGCTGAAATTCCAGTCGTGAGCGGGGCTGAAGGCTTCTGCTACACTCAGTCGTCCTTCGAGCTGTTGGACTGCTTCAAATAGATTAAATTCGCCTGATAACTGCTTTTGAGCGTACTGCCTTTGCCTTTGCGCCCTGGCTTCCCGCTGCCGTATGTAAAATTGCTCGCCGCGCTGTAGCAGTTTGCCAATCTCGGCGCGTTGCTCTTTAGCGGGTAGATCCGTCTTGAGCGCCCGCTGAAGGTCTGCCCAGAACTCGCCGCCGACAGTCTCTGGATATGTCCAGTTCAAATCGGCAAAAACTGCCTGTAATCCGCGCTCAACTTCTTCTAGCGAATAGCGTAAGCTACTGGTCTTTAGCAGCTCCTGATACTTGCCCGTCTCTCGGCGGTAGAAGCCGGGGAAGCGCATCGGCTGATGCGGACGCGTTACGGCTGGATCTCCCAGGAGGCAAAGGACAAACAGTCGCCGTAAACGAACGACTTCATCTATAGAGGCTGGCTTATCTAAAAAGAGATGAGAGTGAATCGACTTCGATCCGCTGCTGAGCTGTAAGCCGTACTGTAATCCGCTAATGCGTTCAAACCAGCTATATCGCTCTAGCTGTTCGTGCCGGTCGGCATTGTCAATTTCGCAACCGATATGGTCTGACTGGGCGATCTCATTTTTGAGGGGCAGCTCTGCATCATTGCCCGCAGGCACCCAAAATATGCCGCCATCTTGAGTTTTGCTAATTCTGAGTAATTCAGCTAGGCCATCAGCTCGCCCGTCTAAGACTATCGATCGTGATTGACTGCGGATCTTCTCGCTGAAGCCTTCCTGCTTACATTCGGCCTTGCTGATTTCGAGCTTAGTGTGGTGTGCCCTCCAGGTGTCGCCATCGCGCCGTAGCAGCACAAAGCGCCCATGCCCAAATTTGAGCCATAGGCAATCGCCCTTTATTACAGATAGGGATTGCTTAATTGCGGATAATCCGACGCCTGAGCGTTTCACGCCGCTGCCCCAACAATACAATTGGTCAACGCATCTAGGCGAAGCTGTACGAGTAAGGTCTTTCTGTTTGCGAAAAATCTACGAGAATGATTGAACCTACTGTCAATTAGGCTGTTTAGGTGTGCCCTTTTCTCAGACTTCTGAGATGGATTTGACAAAAACGATATGTAATCGGCTAACATAGCGATATAAGTTGCGTATCAATAGATAGCAACGCAAGCGCCCTGTTTACAGGTAGCAGTGCAAGCCCTCTTTTGATAGGTAGCAACGTAAGGCCCCCTTTGATGGGTGGTCAGGTGACCTGATGCCTTTGGCGGAAGAATAACTACGAGTTTGGCGACGCGTGGGGTTATTTTTCTTGGTGGCAGACAGGATTAATCTATAAGCGGTTTATGCTCTAAGGCATAGGCCGCTTTATTTTTGCTACTTAGGCTTATCGCCTGTTTGCTCTGTTGACTGTACTGTTGTGAAATGTTGATCCAAACAGGCATTGAAATATAGCAACGCTGTTTCAACATACTCGCTGAAGCTGAGGTTAGTCTTCTCTCTCATCTCTTCTGTATTCTTTAGCAATTTTCTTTCAACTCTAAGGCTTTTAGGCTCCTTCCCCCTTGGTGCATTTACATCAATCAGATCGAGATCTACAGGGTTGAGAGGACTATCGCTTTGAATAAGCTTTGTAGAATCTACCTCTAGCTGCTGACCGCCTAGATGGGTAGATTTTTTATCAGTCAATGAAGAAACCATCTCACTCATCCTCGTAAGCCGTCATACGATCTGTACTACGATCAAATCATATTGGTGTTGACTACCTCTGTCAATCAGAGCTTGTACTGAAAAACAGACAGTCCCGAAGCTTGCATTCCGATCCTCCTGAAAACTCCCGCTTCCCGACTCCTACAATCCCTGTCCTATTAGTTTTTGAGTTCTGTTAAGAAATATTGCCCTGTTTCTCTATTTTGAGCTTTTCCTAAGCTGTAACAATCAGGTTCCTAAACCATGCTTGTGAGGTGTGTCGTGCTTTTCGCTCCGACGCTTCGTAGTGTGCGTAGCCTGCGGATCGCAGAGCCGATTCAGAAATGGCTGGTGTGCGAGCTGCGCTTGCTAAGTGGTCGATGCAGCTCGCTATTGGACTACCGTGCTGCTTCAAACATTCTATTTTGAGTTCTGCCCAATCTTCTCTGTCTGTTTCACTGTAGGTATTTAACAGAGCTGTTATGCGATCGCATAGTGTTGTTTCTGCCTCTTCTAAGCAAAGATGCTTTAGTCCATGATCTGAATCGCCAACCATCTTCAAGGCGATGCTTGCAATGACAGACTCATTTTCTAGGCGACCAGCTAAAGCGTACTGATTTTGAGCGGTGGCTGTGGGTGTCATGGGTTTCCTTTAATGAAAGCTATTCGTTAGATTCTATCGTTGCAGGGTTAGGGCCTTTTTCCCTCGCAGGAATATCGTTCAAAAACTCAGTCTTGGTGATGATAGATGGCTGCGACTTTGCCCATACGAGATCGTCTGTAGAGTAGGGTGCATCACGGTTAGTCATTAGCACATAGGCTTGCTCCCAGGATATTCCTAACTTTTTAGCCCGATAGTCCAGCCGCGTAGCGTAGTCAGCCTTCCATCGGGTCAAGTGGCCTTTTAGAGCCTGCTCTAAAAAGCTCTGTGCCGACATCTTTTGATTATTCAGATTTAATGCCAGCCGTAGCTGGTCAGCTATGAAATCATCCCCCGGTGCCTGTGGCCCACTGGGTGTTCCTCCTGGTAGTGCGTCAGGTGCCGAGGGAAAACGCACGGGATATTTGGAATCTATGCATATCTTGACTAACTGAGCCGCTAGCGATCCTTTTTTATCGCCCAGCTCATTGGCCCACTCTTCGAGCGCTGAATTATATTCATCTGGAATATTAATACTGAACTTTGTCATTTCACATATCGCTTAGATGCCCATCAGTATAAGCCTGAGAGCATCTTTTAAGGTTCTTTCAAACCTAGTCATCTAAAAAGATGCTTTACATGTCATTCAAAAAGGTGATAAAACTAGACAAGACCTGGGAGTAACCCACCTAGACCCAGTTACTTCCAGGTCTTCTGAGAATATTTACCCACAATTACCTATGCAGGCACCCACTAGTTCCCAGGTAGAAACCCAATTGAAAACCCCAGTAAAAGAACACTCAAACATTGTTCTTTTACACTCAGTCACAGAGCAGTCAACGTTAGAAATACAACGTATGCATACAGTCTCAAGTCTTGCTGCTGACTGTAGCGTGTCCAGAGATCAGGCCAAATATGCTTATAGAAAAGCGATCAAAGCATCAGGTGAACTAGGCAAAATTCGTGAAGGCACTCGTTATTTTTCTGATGATGAGAAGGCAAAGGTTGTTGCTTCAGGAAACTTTTCGGACTCTACTATTTTGAGTACCGATGAAGTGAAGGCTCACGCGGCAGATGTAGAGATCTTGATGCCTGGTTCTGTATTGGCTAGGTATCGTAGCGGCTTATCAGTTCATGAAACAACTTTTCCTATGAAGCCAGACGACAACACAGAGGCAGTGGAGTTTTATGTAACTGAAACTGAAAAGCTTGGAGCACAGTCAACACGCTTTGAAAATCTCCTTTCTGAGACTGAGCTTAAGGCATGTGTTCAAAGGGGCAGTGAAAGAGGTGCGTTGAAGGCGCTGCTAGAGCGCAGCGCAGAGCAGAAGTCCTATCAAAATGGAATGTCTGGCGCAACTAACGTCATCTAACCGAGTCACATCAGATTTTTAAAAGGCAAAAGCTAAGCTCCATTGTTTTTCATTGATCGTCTTGTTCTGCACTAGACGTTAATCTCATGCAGCTCGTTTGTTCTCCTACCTAATTACAATCATGGCAACTGCAACAAAAACAGCTACAGCAAGCAAAACTAAGGCTTTATCCTCTAGCAAAAGCACAGGAGCTAAATCTAAAAAAGCTGAGCCGGTGAAAATAGAGGCCGAAGCAAACGAGCAGATTGCGGTGTCTGTGCTCGCTATTTCTCCTGGTGAAATTCCCTCTGTTCAGCTACCACAGCCAATTACACTCACAAAAACCGCGCTACAAAAATCTGTAGGTGCGTTTAGTGAAGCTTGGGATTACGAGCAAGAGCATCAGCTAGGTTTGGAGCTTTTACGTTTAGTCGGTCGGACTATTAGAGATATAGGGTCACCACTGCTTGCCCTCCTTATCTATGGTGGCGCTATGGCCGCTGAGAAAGCTAATACTGATGATGCTAAGCGGATACGCTCCGAGCGTTGGCAGCGCTTGTTGAGTGCCTTCTCTAAACGCACTGGCGCGTTAAATGAAGATGAACCGGCGATCGCAGTCGATCCCGTACCCGTTGAGGATGACAAAAAGGTATCCGCCTGATGCATCCTGTTTTCCCGCTTGTCTTTGCGGTCGCAATACTCGCCTTTTTACTGGGTGCGATCGCATCAGGTGGTAGTCCTCGCCGTAGACGCGACCGCCACTTAATTATTAGAAACAGTCGTAGGAGTAGAAAAAATGTCCAGAGGCGATGAGTCCCAACAATTGAGAAGATCATGTGAGACCGAGATTGAAAGCTACGAATCTTTCTCATTAGCAAGCGTAGATCTGGTTCTCATGTACTGCCAAAAGCTCAGTAAACAATTCCCTGACTGTTCACCAGACGCACTGATAGCCTCCGCTACATCGCTTGCAGTAGCTGACATGAAGCATTACGGGCAGATAGATCTAGAGGCTGAGTACACACCTATTCCTGAAGAGGAGGGGGTAGTAGATCTCAAAATTCGCTCTATTTGTAGAGGAAGACGGGCTGTAATTCTTGATTACCGTGCGGCACGTCTCGATCAGGGTTCTAACAATACAACCTCAACTTAGGAGATAAGGATTTTGTACAACAGATCGAGATATGGCCGAGGTCAGTGGTACGCAGCTGTCGTCTGGCTGGTGATTGGATTTTTGTTAGGTCAAATTAGTCCAATCAGACTTACCCTCTCGGCCAAGCAGCCGGCTACATCTCAGCCGATCCAGCCCACTCAATATAAACAAGGAGAATATAACGATGTCAGACTTTGATCTAACGCCTGAAGAAGCCGCAAGGTTATTAGAAGATGAGTTATCCGAGGTCAAAGCAGAACTAGAAGACTCCACAATTGACTCATACGCGATCGCCGATGGCCTGATGAAACGTAGTGACTTTGAAGGGCCAGATATTTTTACTCCGCCCGATAATGTCCCTGTCTTTTCGCAAGAAGAACATGCTGAATTATCTACAGAGGTAGCAGGCCAAGCCCGCGCTTGGGACATTGCCCTCGGTGTTGCTAAGAATCAGCTTGTCGCCGCCGATGTTGAGTTGACTTACGCACAAGTCGGTCTAAAGGAGGCCAAAACCACCGTAGTTCATCAGCAAATAGCGAATGAGGGGCTGCGTCTCATTGAGATGTCAGAAACTGGAAAGCTGATTGCGGCCAGGACAGAAGGTGTTGTGATTGCTACCCACATGCAAGGCATCAAGAATGCTACTGGGCGAGAGCTGGTATCGCTGGAAGCTGATTTTGCGAATGCTCTTATCGGCGGCACTATAGCCAAGATCAACGCCACCAACGCGAAGACTGATGCCCTGTTGCTTGAAATCGAAGCCAAGCAGATGAAGGCTGCGGGGATGGATGGCTCGTACGAGTATTCGTCTACCCCGCTCAGTTAGCCGGCTGAAGTTAGTCAATAAGCCATTGGTAGTAACAGTTCTATCAATGGTTTCTTTTTAGAATCTCTAGCCCCAGAGCATCATCTACTGTGCAACATAACCGCCGCCATGCAATGAGAAGTACACGGCCCCCTCAGCCATTTACTGCAATAGACGCTTTTAAGATAGCGGCTAAGTTCATGTCTGAAAGTCCCTGGTATACCGGCCTAGCCGTATCCCTCCTGCTCACGGGAATTTTAGGAGTGGCTTCGCCAGACCCTAAAACTAGAGAAGTTGGAACTCATGGAGCAGCATTAATTACTGGCGTATGGTTCACTGCGCTTGTCAGCGACGGTAGGTTCAGCCGCGCTCAATGTCGCGCTGAAGAACTTAGGGAGAAAGACGAGCGAATTACGACTAGGCAGAACAGCAGAGAAGCTGAGATCGCCAATCGTCAGCAAGTGCTAGAAGCCGACAAGATTAAGCTGATAGAAGCAGAGGCGAAGCTTAAGACCTTTGAGGATAGTTACAAGGTTAAGGCGGACGCGAATGCTACTAGAACCGCTCAGAAAGCGGCTGACATCCGAATTAAAGAGATAGAGCGAAACGCTACAGCGCGGACGGTTGATGCGGAAAAGCGCTCAGCCAGCGCTATTAAAGATGCCAATGCCTCTGTTAAAAAGATGCAGGTGACTCTAGACGAACAGACTAAAGCCGTAAAGCTAGAAGCAGACGGCTGTATTGCTATAGCTGAGAAGGCTCGCGATGAAGCGATCGCCACTGCACTGTTGGAACGCGATGAAGCGGTAGCTGCTGCCGAGAAAGCAAAAGCCGACAGTCAGCTCGTCGTCAATCAGTACAGTGAGATGATCCAGGCTTTCGAGCGCGAGTGTGAGCAGAAGCGAAAGGATATTGAAGATAAAGCAGCCGGTAAGATTATTGCTATCAAGCAGCGGGCGAAAGGGCTAGAGAGCGTGATAGCGAACGGTGCAAAGGACTACAGACAGGTGATTGAGATACATCAGGCTAAGACTGTCGATGACCTCAACAGTCTGTCTAATGAGATCCTTAAGATGAGCGCTGAGCTGACAGAGCATAAGCAGCTTGTAGCCAAGCTACAAGCCCCAAAGCAGTTTACTCAATCGACAATTGAGGCTCAGGTGGGTAATCGCATCCAAAGCTTCCTATCAGCGCGTGGCGTCGTTCTCAGTTGCGCGGATATCGGTATAACCCGCTACGGAGAGGTTGCTATCTATTTTGAAGCACTCAACTGTGATTTTAAGGACGTAGACGACCAGCTAGATGCCTTAAACCTTCACTTGGGATTTAATCGAAAGCCTGACGCCTGTATTGAAAATGGAAAGATTAAAATACTGACTAAAATTAGCTCTGAGCTGAAGCCAAAAGCCGATGTTATTAAGAGAGTTTCTGATCCTAAATTGCGTCAGGCATTCTTAGACATTCCATTTGGCCTGCGCTTTACTGGCTACACGGGGCGCGGTAAGTCTACGCTGCTAAATAACGTAATTGACCTATACGAATTGGAGATGGGCGTTCGGTTTATCATTTTCGATCCTAAAGTTGATTTTCCATCCGCTATGTATCCCAAAAATACAGTTTATAGGGGTCTGCCTAAGTGCGTTGCTAACATCGATCTAATCGGAGCTACGGCCAAGGCCCGTCAAGACTATAGGGTACTCAATGATGAGCAAGGAACGCCGATTCCAGCGCAGCACAAGCTGCCAAAGTTATTTCTAATTGATGAATGTAAAGACATTCACGACTCAGCCGCTCAAGCGGATTTAGACTTGCCCTATAAAGAGAGGGTTAATGTCAAAAACTTTAAGTTCTCTGTGCAAAAAGGGTTAGAGGTGGGCCGAGGACTTGGCATCAGAGTTCTTTACTCAACGGTGACGCCGGACTCCTCAGATTTTGGATTTAAGAACAGCGTATTTAAGCAGTCGGCCACTGTTTTCTTAGGCGATCAGTGCTACGAGGCTTTGGGTACAAAAAGCCAGTACTTAACAACAGTTTCTGACACGCAGAAAGCTCAGCTTAGGCAAGAGTACGAGGCTCGTGTTGCTTCTTCAGATGAGCGCGATAATTTCATTGGCCTATTCTTTAACGGCTTAACTAATCAAGTATTTTTCTTCTCGCCTCCCGCCCCTAGTGCTTGGAAAATAGATGCTGAAAAACCCGTAAATATTGACATGGCGCAATACCTTGCGCAGAAAACTGAATCTGCTGAAAGTCAAGCGCAGCAGTCAGCGCAGAGTGGCGCAGAATTTAGCGCGGAACAGCGTAGTGAAGACGTAGCGCAGGCGCAGCGTGAATCTGGCGCTACATTTGCGCCAACGGTCTCCCAGCTATCTGAGCTAGGTACAAAGTGTCCAGAATGTAACGCAGTTTCTAACAGCTTCAAAAGCAAGCGCCCGCGAAAATCCGATAGTACAGTATTGATGAGATGTAAGACGAAGGGATGCGAATCCGGCGGTTTCTTTAGAACAAAGGTTTCTAAGAAAAAAGACTAATCGAGATTGGATTCCAGCCTTGTAAAGACTTAGGATTTTCATCAGTCACAATGCAGCAGATGGTAAATCCAATAGAACATGGTCGCCTCTATAATTTCCATGCCTTTTGTCTATATGGCTCAAATTATTGGAGCGTAAGAGACAGACTACAGTTTAGTTTTCTACGTTCGTCTAGAGCATTGAGCTTGCGACTTAAAAAAGTGCTTATTATCTATGGGCCATCGTATGCATCCCTGCTTTTATCTTTTGCACGTAGTCAGATGACTGGTGTGCAGTAAGCAACAGCCGGTCAGTTGCTCTAGTCATTGCTACATAAAATAACCGCATCTCAGCGTCTAGATAATCTTTTGAGTAGGGCAAGTAGCCGATACCCGGAATACAAACCGCTTCAAATTCTAGACCCTTGCTTGAATGCATTGTCAGCAGCTTTATGCTATTTAATTCGGGATGATAGAACCGACTGCGATTATCTTTGTTTAGCCACTCTACAGGCACACCCGCCTGCGTTAGCTGACGATATAGTACTTCACCCATAAACTTCGTACGGTACAGAATGCCTATTTTGCTCCAAGACATTCCCCGTTCGTTAAACTGTCGCACCCGCTCTGCAAGATAAACTGCTTCACGGCCAAAGCTAGGCAACATCACTAGTTCAGGGATAGCGCCATTTCTGCCAGCGGTCTCGGGATAGAGTTTGGGGCGATCGCCTTCGTCTATTGATGGCGTGGCGTCTTGAACGAACGCGCAGGCTAAGCCTAAAATTTCAACTGGATTGCGATAGTTGATTTTTAGTACAGTAGTACGTCCCTGTGCTTGAATGCCGACGCTCCTGAAGCTAAATTGCCGCGTTTGGCTTTTGCCGTACAGGTCTTGCGCATCGTCGTAGAGTACTAGAAGAGAGTTTGTTTCTGGGTTCACCATTTGGGTAATTAGCTCAAACCAGCTCGCTTTAAAGTCGTGGCCCTCGTCTACCATCACCGCGCCGTAGAGTCCTAAAGGAATGCGACCGTCGCCAACGGCATCGATAACACGCTGAACAATTTGCTCTACAAAGGCACTCCCTTTATATTGCTGCTCGTCAGGCAGGCCAATTCTAAACGTCTTCAGTAAGTCAACGCACCAGCCGTGGAAGTGGCGCACGAGAACCGGCGGGCCTGACCTATCGGCTCGCGCTTCTACTATGTGTTCGATATGTGCAGCTAGCGAGACGTTAAAGCAGAGAATGAGCACCGGCTTTTGAGTACTCTTAGCCAAGTACTGCGCTCGGTATGCCAGGATAAGCGTTTTCCCCGATCCCGCTACGCCGTGAACAACACGATGGCCGTCGCCTAAGCTACGGGCTAGCTGCTCTTGCTGAAGGTCTAGAATCCGCATCAGATTAGCCGAAGGTGTTTCAGGTTCGGGCTTGTTGCTGCTGGATAAATCGAGGAGTTCTAGCTGCTCGGCAGTAATGCGTAGCTCTGGGAATAAATGCCAGCGGATGCCGTCAATTTGCGCAGCGTTTAGGCGATCGCCGTAGCCATAGTGGCTCATCTCACCAAGTTGCAACTGAAAGTCTTCAGCATTGACGGACGGAACAAATTCGTCCTGACAAATAACTAAATGCGCATCAAGCACCTGTTGCAAAGCCGGAATCGCATCAAAGGCTTTGCGAGAGATGTTACTCAAAACCACGCCGTAGCTATAGGGGCAAAGCAGCTTGCCTTTGTATTTCCCAGTGCTACGCACCAGCCGTGGATCTGTCTCTAATAGCTGAACGATTTCCAGGGCGCATTCACGCGCCTGCTTCAACGGATTCTTCAGCGCCTTTACGCCCTGGTCAGTCTGTAGCTGAACCTCGGTATGAGTAACTGAACCGATATTTTCTAATTTCCAGTCTTTGACTTCCAAGACCAGCAGTCCGTTATCAGGATGAAGGATAACAAAGTCGGGATGTCGCTTCTTTGGGCCAACCGGAACGTCATACCAGAGCAAATAGTCAGCGTTTAGCTTTTCTTCCAAGCGTTGAGCAAAGCGGCGCTCGCCGGAAGTCATCTTGCTAGAGCAGCTACGAAATGATGGAATCAGCGTTGCCATAGAACTGAGGTTGCCAGATGCCTTTGGATTCAGAGTTCCCCACGTAATTGTAGTGACACAAGCTGCTGGGCAGACTAAGCGTATTAGCCGTTTCCCTGTCCACATGAAGCTTGCTCGTCGTCCAATCTGTTTAGGTCTTTTGCTGCTGCTAACAGGACTCGCCGCTGCATCTGTGCGATCGCCTCAAGTAATCGACCATTTAGCCTCGCGATTCACGCCTACTTCCGCTGAACAAAGTCAGCACTATACGCTGTCGAGCGATAGCGTTGTGGATGGCACGACTCTAGCTGTACTTGACGGACAGGAAGAACGAGAAGTACAGCTATGCGGAATTATGACGCCTGACGTAGATATTGCTAAAGCCCACCTGCGTCAGATGCTCTCTCAGAGTAAAGACCGCCGGATTATCCTTTTGTCCGTAGCGAGCGAGCAACCGGGCTGGGTCGTAGAAGCTTTTCTTCCTGCCAATAGTTCAGAGCCAGATCTAGAGACTCATCTCAATACTCAGATGCTTCTCGACGGTGTAGCTGTCATAGATCATGATTCAGTCGATAGCTGTCCTAATGGTGCGCTGTATAAAGCCGCTGAAGAGTATGCGAGCAAATAGCCCGTTGGCTTGTGGGCAAGCCCTGTTTCTTATCGTCCATAAACCTTTGCGCAGCTAGTATTAGCTCAGTCTTAATAGCAGAAACTCCATACGTTAAATGCTGAGCGTTTCTGGATCTGCATGGCCGATAGCGCCCCTGGAACGGTTTTAGTCTGATTTTAGTCTGAGACGATGGTAGAAAAACTGATCCCAAGGCATTCGTGCTCTAATGTCGGAGCTTAACTGCTCAGTGATGAGCCTAAATTCTCATTCAAGGCGATCTCCATAGCGTCAAGAAAATCATAAATATCCAGCAGTCCAGAATTCATCATCTTGTCGGAATTTTTATACTCAACCGCAACGCAGCAAACAATCCAGAACTCCAGAATTCCCGACCTGCGATTATCCCAGATCTCCAGATGTCCAGAATTTTTAGTTCGCATGTTGTTCTGGAACTTTAGAATCCCTTCTCTTGCTCACTATTCCAGAATTCCAGAATAATATGCTCTCCCGTGCATTCCAGAACTCCAGAATTCTATTTTTGACCCTATCTCCAGAATTCCAGAATATTACCTATCGTTGTGAATCCAGAACTCCAGAACTGAACATCCCCGCTGAGACCTTTTTATCAAAAGCTTGATTTCCTGCACTCGCCTGTCAGCTTCGCAATTGACCCTGATGTTCCTTTGCCTCTATCCATTCCAGAATTCCAGAAATACGCTGCGCTGGAAAGTAAGAAGAAACTAAGTTTATAATTCCAGAATCATAGTAGGATTCCAGAAGTCTATCTTTCTGGAAAGCCTAGCTTCCATAATTCCAGAACTTCACATCTCCAGAATTCCAGAATGCTTTTGCCATGAGTTCCAGAACTCCAGAACAGACTAAACCTCAGTCTTCGCTTCCTCATTGACTCTGAACTCAAACCCGCTACCTTCGTCAGTAACTCATGCTTTCCAGAATTCCAGAACTTTAGAACTTTATTTCTTCTCTGTACGCCACTCTCAGCTTAGAAAAATTCTCCAGTCGTTCCATTTATACAAAGAGGCTCCTCAGCAGATGAAGTATATCGCGATCGCATCAAAGAAGGGTGGAGTAGGCAAAACGGTGACCGCCATCCACTTAGCGCACTGGCTGAGCCTGCGGGGTGAAGATGTGTTGTTAGTAGATGCCGATGCTAACCGCACCTCGACAGGGTGGCAAGCGCGGGCGCAAAATGCAGGCACCTCTCCGAGTTTTACCATCTGTACGTTGAACTCAATGCCACGTCACCTGGAAGGGAAAACCTTTGTCATTTTAGATACGGGAGGCGACATGGAATCGGCAGAACTCAGAGAGCTAACCGAAGCGACTCAATTAGTGATCATCCCTACAAAGCCAGATATTGATTCAGCCACGGCAGCGATTGCGACAGCAGATACGATTACGGAATTAGGCGGTCAATACCGACTGCTTCTGACTGATTGCCGGTCAGAGGCCAAGGCGAAAGTGAAGCAGATTATGGCTGAGCTGCAAGGGGATGGCTACGAAGTACTTCCAAGACCGATACGACGCGGTGCGGGCGTGGAGCGAGCAAGCTTAGATGGCTCAACCTTGGACAAACAGACGGGCACCTACCGTAACCCTTGGCGAGACTATACCGAAGTCTTTGAAGAGCTAATAACTCTGCTAGACTAGCGCTAGTATTCCAGATATCCAGTATTCCAGATATCCAGTATTCCAAAACATAAAACGTAGCTAGTCGGGAGAGGGCAAAGCAGATGACTCAAAAAAGCAAGTTTGGTGGCGCATTGTCGATTGGGAAAAAAGCGATCGCCAAAGAAGCCGATGCTCAAGCCGCAATTCTTGAAGAGCGTGGCTCCGCCAACATCTCCGAACCCAAAATTCCATCTCAGAAAGAACCTCTCTACACGACTGAAGACCTTAAGCAGGTTAATGCTGGAGGTCTCAAAGTTGCGAAAGCAGTGCGTACCCATTGGATGTTTCAGGCGCATGTCAAAGGTGTTTCACTGGCCTCGTTAATTAAGCCAGCGCTGATAGATCAATTAGGATTGCCAGAAGGTTTCACGCCAAACAATCTGAGCGTCCCTGATGAGTGATGTACAGATACTGCCCCCTGACTACAGCGATTGGGTACTCCGCAATAAGAAAAAAACTATGACGGTAGAAAAGGACAATCACACTACAGTGCCGTATGAAGCGCGGAAGTTTGAGGCGGTCTGATCGACCACAGTTGACGGTTGAAACCGTTCTTGTCAATGACACCTGCGTCTTTGCTCTATATCCTTGATGTATACAAAGTTGGTATGGGTTTGTCCTGGTACAGATGCCCTAATTACGTAGTGATAAGCTATCTAGCCTATCGCAACGGCGTTGGGAAACCTTTAACACTGAAAATTACGGATAAGCTCTCTAGGGAAATAGATGACTCGATTGGAGGAACTGACGCGTGGTGTAACAGTCTCGGGCATATTGCCTGCTCAAAACGTTACCGTCATTGATACTCAGTGGCATGGAGATGACGTGATTGAGCTGACGTATAAGGATGCAAACGGCCAGCCTTATACAGACTTGCTGATGCGTGATCGCGAACCTACTTTGGCCTTGGTAACTGTAGGACAGCCCTGGAGTTTTGACGGTGACGGCGATCTGCTGCGTCTGGTGTCGGAGGCATACCGAATTCGGCTAGCGCATTTGTTCGATCCCATGCTAGCGGTGCATACCTCTATGGTTGAGCCGCTTCCTCACCAGATAACAGCGGTTTACAGCGAAATGCTGACTCGTCAGCCATTACGCTTTTTGCTGGCGGATGACCCTGGTGCGGGGAAGACGATCATGGCCGGATTGTTAATTCGAGAGTTGCTAATTCGAGGTGACTTGCAGCGATGTCTGATTGTTTGTCCGGGTAGTTTGGCCGTGCAATGGCAGGACGAGCTATTTCAGAAGTTCCATCTGCCGTTTGAAATTTTAACTAAGGATCGTATTGAGTCGGCCCGGACAGGTAACGCCTTTTCGGAGATGCCGCTACTCATTTGTCGGTTAGATCAGCTCAGCCGAAATGATAGCCTTCAGTCCAAGCTTAAGCAAACGGACTGGGACTTGATTGTGTGTGATGAGGCCCACAAAATGTCCGCTTCATTCTTTGGCAAGGAAGTTAAAGAAACTAAGCGCTACAAGCTAGGCAAGCTCCTGGGGACTATTACCCGTCATTTCCTATTGATGACGGCAACGCCGCACAACGGGAAGGAAGAAGATTTCCAGCTTTTTATGTCCCTATTAGATAGCGATCGCTTCGAGGGTCGTTTTCGAGATGGGGTTCACGCTGCGGACACTTCTGACCTCATGCGGAGGATGGTGAAAGAGGAGCTATTAAAGTTTGACGGTCGGCCTTTATTTCCTGAGAGGATTGCTCATACGGTTCGATATCCGCTCTCCCCACTAGAAGCAGATCTCTATGGCAAAGTTACAGAGTATGTGAGAGAGGAGTTCAATCGAGCAGATACGTTGCTTAATGCTGGGCGCAAAGGAACGGTTGGCTTTGCGCTGACTATTTTACAGCGGCGGCTAGCGTCTTCTCCAGAAGCCATCTATCAGTCTCTTAAAAGGCGGCGAGAAAAACTGCAAAAGAGGCTGAGAGAAGAAGAAGAGCAGCGTAGAAACAGACTGTCTGAGGAAAACGCTGGGCCTGTCATCAACCTGGATGACTGGGATGATGACTTTGAAGATTCTTCCGGTGCTGAGCGAGAAGCAACTGAGGAGTCGGTAGTGGATTTGGCGACGGCGGCGAGTACCATCGCAGAGCTACATACAGAGATTGAGCAGCTTAAAGACCTTGAAGAGCTGGCTCGTAAAGTGAGGTATAGCGGGCTAGACCGGAAGTGGGAAGAGCTGTCTCGACTATTGCAAGATGAAAAGGAAATGTTCGATGCGGGCGGGCATCGCCGCAAGCTGGTGTTGTTTACTGAGCATCGGGACACGCTCAACTATTTGACCGGGCGTATTGGAACGCTGCTGGGATTGCCAGAGGCCGTCGTCAGTATTCACGGTGGCATGGGACGAGATGCGCGAAAAAGGGTTGAGGAGTCTTTTAAGCAGGATGTAACTGTGCAGGTGCTGGTGGCGACTGATGCTGCTGGAGAGGGGATAAACCTGCAACGCGCTCACCTGATGGTGAATTACGATTTGCCCTGGAACCCCAATCGGCTAGAACAGCGATTTGGCCGTATTCATCGCATTGGGCAGACGGAGGTATGCCATTTATGGAATTTGGTTTCTGATGATACGCGAGAGGGTGACGTTTATTTAAAGCTACTTCTCAAGCTGGATGTAGAGCAGAAAGCCTTAGGCGGCAAAGTATTCGATGTGTTAGGCAAGGCGATCGCAGGCAAAGAGCTGCGAGAGCTGCTAATTGAGGCAATTCGCTACGGCGATCGCCCAGAAACGAAAGCGAAGCTCAATCAGGTGATGGATGAGAAGCTTGACCAAGATCGCCTACGCGAACTTTTAGAAGAACAGGCGCTAGCGCATGACTCGATGGATGCGAGCAAGCTGCAAAAGATCCGCGAGGAGATGGATCGGGCACAGGCGAGGCGGCTTCAGCCTCATTTTATTGGCGCGTTCTTCTTAGAAGCATTTCAGAGACTAGGCGGTACGATTCGTCAGCGTGAGCCGAAGCGCTATGAAATTAGCTACGTACCTGGAGTTCTTCGCAGCCGCGACTGCCATATAGGGTTAGGCGATCCAATACTCAGGCGCTATGAGCGAATTAGCTTTGATAAGGATTTGATTGCGGTGCCAGGTAAGCCCATAGCGGCATTTATCTGTCCAGGCCATCCGCTGCTGGATGTGACTTTGCAGCTTACGTTTGAGCGTAATCGAGATCTGCTTAAGCAGGGTGCTGTCCTGGTAGACGAGAGCGATCTGGGTGAGGACATTCGAGTATTGGTGTATTTGGAGCATTCTTTGCAGGATGCTCATGTTGGGGCGGATGGCACTCGACGAGTAGTTTCTAAGCGAATGCAGTTTGTGGAGATTGTGTTTCCTGCGGACGAGACCGAGGAGGGGCCTGTGCAGATGAAGAACGCGGGATATGCTCCGTATCTGGATTATCGCCCGATGAATGCAGATGAGCGATCGCTCGTAGAGCCGATGGTGCAGTCATTGGAGCTGAGGGAAACGATTGAGCATCGGGCTATGCGCTATGCGATCACAAAGTTGGTGCCTGAGCATCTACAGGAGGTGCGTCAGCAGAAAGAACTGCTGATCGATAAAACGATTGCTGCGGTGAAGGATCGGCTAACTAAGGAAATTAACTATTGGGATAGGAGAGCGTCGGATTTGCGCCAGCAAGAGCAGGCAGGTAAGCCTAATGCAAAGCTGAATTCTGGGAGGGCTAAGCAGCGAGCAGATGATTTGGAGATAAGAATGAAGACGCGGCTGACTGATCTGCAGCAGGAACGACAAATTTCTGCAAAGCCGCCTGTGGTTGCGGGTGGGGCTTTGGTTGTTCCGAAGGGTTTACTGGAGCGGCTGCGGGGCAACCGTGATGTAGGGCCAGGTTCGTTTTCAAAAGATACCGAGCGAGTGGAATGGCTGGCGATGGACGCAGTTACTGCGGCAGAACAGGCTTTGGGATACTGCCCTCGCGATGTGAGTGCTGCGAAGTGTGGCTATGATATTGAATCTAAGGTGCCGGAGGAGGGGATACTAAGATTTATTGAGGTGAAGGGGCGGACTGCTGGGGCACGAGATGTGATGGTGACGCGTAATGAGATTCTGACGGCGCTAAATAAGCCGGAGACGTTTATTTTGGCGCTAGTGGAGGTGCCAGTTGGTGAGGATGTGCTGCCTGCGGATTGTACAGTGCGCTATGTGAAGCAGCCGTTTGAGAAGGAGCCGGATTGGGCGGATGAGAAGGTAGTCAAGAATTGGCAGAAGCTTTGGGATAAAGGGACTTCTCCTGGAAGAGTAATTTAAGCATTTGGGGAATATCGTTAACAGGCTTATGGAATATCGTAAGAAGCTGATTGAGGTTGCTTTGCCGCTAGAGGCGATCAATGCGGAGTCAGCTCGGGAGAAGTCTATTCGGCATGGGCATCCGAGTACGCTGCACTTGTGGTGGGCCAGACGACCATTAGCGGCTTGTCGGGCGGTGCTGTGGGCGTCGCTTGTAGACGATCCTTCAAGCTGGCCGGAGCGGTTTCCGACGGAGGAGACGCAGAAGCAGGAGAGGCAGCGGCTATTCGATATTTTGGCGCGGTTTGAGACGGTGACAGATAATAAGGGTAAGACCAAGCGGGTGGTGCGCGGGCTAGTGTCGTGGAATGACATTAACGATGTAGATGCTTAGGTAGTTTCTGCGAATGAAACTACCGATTAGGTAGGCCGAATGAGAATGTCCCATTTTGGCAGCGCGGGATGACGTTCTAATCGAGCTTCAATCGGTTCCATCTGTGGCTT
>Ga0209194_1000086_pt1 | contig 84122 bp, 70 predicted proteins | sample COGITO_mtgs_1004_FD_184787 | JGI IMG/M metagenome (GOLD analysis project Ga0209194, IMG submission 184787) | Pelagic marine microbial communities from North Sea - COGITO_mtgs_100413 (SPAdes) (version 2) | ecosystem: Environmental > Aquatic > Marine > Epipelagic ... | reverse complement strand
TCGCACAGGCTATGAACAATATCTATATTCTTTACCTGGTTGTTGCCGCCAATGTTATAAACATCGCCCGGCTGGGCCTGATGCAGCACAACGTCAATCGCCGAGCAGTGATCGCTCACATGAAGCCAGTCGCGGACATTTTGACCATCGCCATACACTGGCAGCGGCTTACCCAGCAAAATGTTCAAACACATGAGCGGAATCAGCTTCTCGGGAAACTGAAAAGGACCATAGTTGTTAGAGCAGTTCGTAATGAGCGTCGGCATCCCGTAGGTATGAAAGTAGGCCCGAGCCAAATGATCGCTGCCCGCCTTAGAAGCTGAATACGGGCTGTTGGGTGCATAGGACGTTGTCTCTGTAAACGCCGGGTCGTCTGCTTCTAAGCTGCCGTACACTTCATCGGTTGATACGTGTAAAAACCGATAGTCATTTGGCTGATCCTTCGCGTTCCACCAGTTGCGAAATGCCTCTAGCAGCGTAAAGGTGCCGACGACGTTAGTTTGTACAAAAGCAGCAGGGCCTAATATGGAGCGATCGACATGAGATTCTGCGGCAAAATGAACAACCGTATCAATTTCTTCTTCTGCCACAATTGAAGCAACAAGCGCCCCGTCACAAATATCACCTTGAACCAAGCGAAATCTATCTTGGCTAGACAAATCGGCAACATTCGCTTTGTTCCCGGCATAGCCCAAAATATCTAAGACCACTACACGACCATCGTAGTTTTTACACCAGTGATGAACGAAGTTAGAACCAATAAACCCGGCACCGCCGGTGATTAGGACGCGTTTTGACATGGTTGTTGGAGAAGGGTTATTTGAAAAGGGATTTCGAGAGAGGCTATTCGAGGTCTGCGCCTCAGGTCAGCTCTATCTTAGAATCGTCGCCGACCATAAACCGCAAAGCTTTGGGCCGGTGTAAAGTAACCGTTAGCGTCGCGCGCGCACCGATGAGACTATCGACAATTCTGCGCTGGATATCTGAAATCTTTGCGCCTTCAAGTACGACGCTGTGATCAATCTCCACGTTTAGCAAGGTGCTCTTGTCAGCAATGCTGGTATAAGAACCCACAAAGCAGTTTTCTATAACGCAGTTTTCACCAATCACCACCGGACCACGAACGGTGCAGTTTTTTAGCCGGGAGCCTTTACCGATAACGACTCGCCCGCTAATCCGGCTTTGCTCATCCACCTCACCCAAAATGCGAGGATGGGTCACATATTCATCCAAGATGATGCGGTTGGCTTCTAGCAAATCATCTTTTTTGCCGGTATCTAGCCACCAGCCGGACAGCTCCTTGGCCTCTACCGGCTGCTGCGTGTCGATTAGCTGCTGAATAGCGTCAGTAATTTCTAGCTCGCCTCTAGCAGAGGGCTTGATTTGTGCGATCGCCTGATGAATCTGGGCAGAAAACAAATACACCCCGACCAGTGCCAAGTTAGACGGCGGTTCTTTGGGCTTTTCTACCAGCTTGATGACGCCGCCATTAGCATCGACTTGAGCTACGCCAAATGCCGTTGGATTCAGCACCTGCTTTAGCATAATGATCGCCCCTACCGGAGCGGCCTTGAAGCTGGCAACAAACTCGCCAAGCTGATCTTGAATCAGGTTGTCACCTAAGTACATGACAAAAGGAGAATCGCCCAAAAACGGCTGGGCAATTTTCACCGCGTGCGCCAGTCCGTCTGGGCTCTCTTGCGGAATGTAGGTAATAGTGGCCCCAAAGCGATCGCCTGTGCCCGTTTTCTGGGCAATTTCTGGGCCTGTTTCAGGGCTCACAACAATTCCAATATCGGTAATACCGGCTGCGACCAAACTCTCAATGCCGTACCAAAGAATCGGCTTGTTGGCCACGGGCACTAGCTGCTTTGCGCCAGTATAGGTCAGGGGTCGCAAGCGAGTACCTTTACCGCCCGATAAAATTAGTGCTTTCATGCAGTTCTCTCAAAATAAATAGCGTCGGAAATAGTGTTGAAAAACAGCGTTGAAGTGAGTGGACGTCTGCGGCTGCTTTCTCGGCTGATGCTTTCTATGAAATGACTTGCATATACTGCTGTAGCATTTTTTTTAGGCTCTGACGCCAGTTGGGAGCGTCATGCCCCAGCAAGTTGGCAACCTTTTGACAGTTCAAAACAGAATAAGGCGGTCTTTTGGCTGGCGTGGGATAGTCAGCAGTTGTGATGGGGTTGACTGTCTCAACGGCTAGTGGAATGCCAAGCGATCGCGCTTCTTCAAAAATAGCGACTGCAAACTCATGCCAGCTAGCCGTCCCGCTGTTAGTAAAGTGATAAGTCCCAGGAGAGTGTTCCACCTTTTCGCTAAGCTGAGTAAGGGTGTGGGCAATATCGTATGCCCAGGTCGGCGAGCCAATCTGATCGGCCACGACTCCAAGCTGCGATCGCTCTTTTCCCAATCGCAGCATTGTCTTCACAAAGTTGCCTTTGCCGTACACACCATAGACCCAAGCCGTCCTCAAGATAATATGCTGCGCTAACACACTGCGAATAGCCACTTCGCCTGCTAGCTTACTCTGGCCATAGACACTCAAAGGATTAGTTTCATCCGTTTCGAGCCAGGGCGAGGCCGCTTGGCCTGAGAACACGTAGTCTGTCGAGATATGCATCAGCGCAGCGTTACACTCGGCGGCGGCTTTGGCCAAAGCGCCCGGTGCTTCGGCATTGAGTTTAAAGGCCAGCGCCCGCTCACTTTCTGCTTTATCCACCGCGGTGTAGGCTGCCGCGTTGACAATTAGGGCCGGTTGAATAGCTGAGACTTTGGATGCGATCGCATCCAAATCAGTCAAATCTAGCTGCGCTCTACCCAGCGCAACCAAAGGACCATACGTAGGCGCTAGTCGAACTAGCGTTTGCTGTAGCTCTTGGCCAACTTGACCTTGCGCCCCTACCAGCAAAATGCTCATTTTGCCGCCCCCGTTGCAAAGGCCGCGTAGTCAAACAAATCAGCCGTTTCCAACGTATCGCCCTCAGCATCTTTCCCAGACAAAATCGGCGTTTGACCCGCAGTCGGCCAGCTGATTTTTAGCATCGGATCGTTCCAAACAATGCTGCGCTCGTGCGTTGGGCTATAGAAATCAGTCGCCTTATATAAAACGTCCGCAATCTCAGAAAGCACATAAAATCCGTGAGCAAACCCCGGTGGAACCCACAGCTGCTTCTTATTCTCAGCACTCAAAATCTTGCCAACAGCTTTGCCAAATGTCGGTGACCCTTTGCGAATATCAACCGCAACATCGTAAATGCTGCCGACCACAGCCCTTACCAACTTTCCCTGTGTCTCTTCAATTTGATAGTGCAAACCGCGCAAAATATTCGCTGTCGAAGAAGAGTGGTTGTCTTGCACAAAGTCATAATGTGCGCCGACTGCCTCATCAAAAGCCTTTTGGTTGAAGCTTTCAAGAAAAAACCCACGGTCATCTTGAAAAACACGAGGCTCAAGCACCAGAACCTCAGGAATATTTGTTTGCGTAATTTGCATCGAAATTCACTCACCAGCGGGTCAACTTGAGTTTCTCACAGCGTGAAACGCTCTCCGGAATAATACCGTTAAAAACCTATCAATACTTTTTGATACGAGCTGCTAGGCTCATCAGCCTTTTATGAAACAGCCGATAGGTCGAGCCAATTACCCAAGCATTACAGACTTAAGCCTCACAGACTCAAGTGCTACAGCGCCCTTTCTAAACATTTTCCCTAAGAAAACAACAGGATAGACGTAGCTTTATCGGAGACTTATTTACTTTACCCATCCACTTCATAGTTATCAGCCAAAGTGACAGTGAATGTTTTGCAAAGCTGCCTGTGGGAATCCTGACGCTGTAACAAACAGGATGCATATTTAAGAAAAGTTGATGGGCCTTTTACCCAAACCCAGCAAAGCAGCAGAAATAATGCCTTGCTAAGGTCAGCGCCTCTAGTCAACTCTACTTGTTCCTGAATGATTGAGGATATTTTCCAATGGCCACGCCTTTTCTATCTATTGTGGTCCCCATGCGAGAGGGATTTTCACTAGACTGGCTCGAAGAGTTGCTAGCTATAGAAGGATCTGTAGAGTTTATTTTGGTACATCCGCCAGGTGTCAAGCCAGATCCCTGCGATGACCCGCGCATGCATCAGCTAGTGAGTCCCTATCGCGGCGAAATCATTCAGCGGCTAACTGGCATGATCAATGCCTGTGGAACCTATCTACTCACCTTCAATTGCGACGAATATATTAACCCTGACGTGCCTGCGATCGCTCGCAGATACTTTCAACAGTTTCCCGACAGCTGGGTGATGCGTCTAGCTAAAGACGAATATGCTTATGGCGATCAAGATGCGCTCAAAGCACCTTGGGGTGAGCTGCCAGACGACCTTACCACTCTACCTATTTGCCGAAAGGCCGACGGCAATCTTCGACTATACGAAGAAGGCTACATGATGGAAATTCCGATAGCGCCCATGCACAACCGATTCGACTGGGGCACCATTTGGCGAGGGCGGCGCGATCATTTAGGCCCCCATGCAGAAAATTTTGATAAGAAAGTGTGGGTCAACGCCAAAGTGCAAGACGCGCTGCAAGAAATTCTAAAAGGCATGACGCTATTTGGTCCGATCAAATACCTTCCATTTTGGTGTCTAGACAGGCTGCTAGGGCTAGCGGTGCAGGCTAAGTTCTACGATCCGATGTATCCCGAACGGCTGATTGGCCACAAACTCCCCGCACCTGCCCAGCTTAGGGTAGAAGATAATCCACCAGAGCATCGCCGCAAAGGACGCTTTTACGTCTTTGCCGAAATCATCTTGCTACGACAATTTCCCCAGTATGGTTACATCTGGAATCTAGTCGTCCACCAGATCAGAGAGTTTCCAGTACGTAGCTACCTTTCCATCAAGCGGCGAATCACCAGCCGACGACGCCCAAGCAAACACGCTCGACCCACAGCTCAGCCCGTAGCTCAGCCCATAGCTCAGCCCACACCCGTAGCAACCGAACCCCTATCAGAGCATTCGGCGCTTTAGGTTCGCAAAACCTCAGACAGTCAAAGCCCTAGGCCGCCAAAGCCCTAGGCCGCCAAAACCCTAGGTAGTCAAAGCCCTAGGTAGCCAAAACAAAGCCCGCCATCTATAAGCAGATAGCGGGTTTCATTTTAGTGATTTTGTCCTAGAAACTTTGTCTTAGCGACTTCTAAGTGAAAACTTATCGGGTTGCAGCTTGGTTTGCAGTTTGGCTATACAGCAGCAGGGTAAACGCTGACTTTCTTGCGATTCTTACCCTTACGCTCAAACTTAACAATGCCATCGATCAAAGAAAACAGCGTATCGTCGCCACCAATACCAACGTTCTCACCAACATGGTACTTAGTACCCCGCTGACGGACTAAGATGTTGCCTGCAATCACGACTTCACCGCCATACTTTTTCACGCCCAACCGCTGAGCATTCGAATCGCGACCGTTTCTAGTACTACCTGTACCCTTCTTATGTGCCATAGCGCCTTAAAGTCTCCTGAAGTGTATTCTGATCTGTATTTTCTCTAACTGTACTTAACTTCTGACTGTACTTGATCGTTAGAGTCTAATCTTCTGCAGTGATTGTCTGACCGCCAACCGTAATTGAATCAATCATAATCCGCGTGAGATCTTGACGATGGCCTTGCTTCTTGCGGGTCTTTTTCTTGGGCTGCATTTTGTATACGATGACCTTCTTAGCCCTTAAGTGGCTCATCACCGTACAGCTAACGGCTGCCCCAGAAACAGTTGGCTGACCGATGCTGATATCGTCGCCGTTTTCGACCATCAACACGTCGTCAATTATAATTTTTTCGTCGGCTTCAACGGGCAGCCGGTTAATGTCGTAAAACCGACCGGGCTCTACTCGTAGCTGAGTCCCACCCGCTGCAATAATTGCGTAAGCCATAGTTTCCAATTTTCTCTTTGAACTGCCGTACAGGTAGGCTACTGACGCTATGGCAGGCCCCTTAAAAGCAGGCCGCTGAAGCAGTTAACAGCAGGCTTTATACCTGATCCGAGCGTTTGCACAAAGACCATGATCGCGAAAAAATCACCCCCTGTCAAGCATTTACCGACAAAAAACATTTTCGCCTTACCCGCTAAGCCCATACAATAAAAAGCTGTTCTGTCAGTTATTGAGATCTATGAAGCCCTACTTGGCCGCTGCGCTGCAAATGACCAGCGTGCCCGACCTTGGCAAAAATCTGGCGCAGGCAGAAGAGCTGATTGACCTAGCAACTAAACGCGGTGCCGAACTGATTACGCTTCCTGAAAACTTTTCGTTCTTGGGAGATGAAACGGCCAAGTTCAAGCAGGCTCAAGAGATCTGCGTTGCAAGTGAAAAGTTTGTCAAGACAATGGCGCAGCGCTATCGCATTACGATATTGGGCGGGGGCTATCCGGTGCCGTCACCAGATGGACGAACCTACAATACGGCGATACTGGTCAATGCAAACGGAGAGGAGCTGCTGCGCTACGAGAAAGTGCACCTGTTTGATGTCAACTTGCCCGATGGCAATACGTATCAAGAATCTGTCACGGTTACCTCAGGTAGCACGATGCCCAAGATTCACCATTCAGAAAGGTTAGGTAAGATCGGCATCTCGGTCTGCTACGACGTTAGGTTCCCAGAGCTTTACCGTCAGCTTTCCAAAGAAGGCGCAGAGGTCTTAATTGTGCCTGCGGCCTTTACAGCTTTTACAGGAAAAGATCACTGGCAGGTCCTTTTGCAAGCCCGTGCGATTGAAAATACCTGCTATATGATTGCGCCTGCTCAGACTGGATTCCACAATGCGCGCAGACAGTCTCATGGACATGCCATGATTATTGATCCTTGGGGAATTACGTTGGCAGATGCAGGGGATACAGTCGGGATGGCGATCGCAGAAATCAACCCGTCTAGGCTAGAACAAGTGCGCAGACAAATGCCGTCGCTCAAGCACCGCGTTTTTGGCTAGGCGCACAGCTTAGACAGCAACCCGGTCGGGCTCAATCGGTACTTTAACTGACTGCTTATGAGTAAATGGACACAATACGGGCCATCAACTCATGTAAATTAGACAACAGCAAATTCAACCGGCGTACCTGGCATGATACAAAGCCTGTTTTCTCAAGCGACACTCGCTCAACTGTTCTACGGCTCTAGCGGCTGGAGTAGCGCCTCGGGTGGCGCGCTGCCGCTGTTAGCCGAGGTGAACGAAGCTGAGATTGAATCTTTTGTCGTAGCAGGTATCTTGCTTAGCTTCATTACTATCTTTTTGGCTGCAAAAATAGGCGGTGAGCTGTGCGCTAGGCTAAATCTTCCCTCTGTCTTGGGTGAATTGCTGGGCGGCGTGGTGGTAGGTGTCTCGGCGCTCCATCTGATTGTTTTTCCAGAAGGTGGAATGGTTCCTAGCTCTGCGCTGATGAATATCATTCAGCTGACAGCACATCTCGATCCAGAGAGCCTGAGGATGGTTTTTAGCGAAGAAAGCAAAGCCCTCTCTGTGCTGGCAGAACTAGGCGTAATCATTTTGCTGTTCGAGATTGGCCTAGAGTCAGACCTCAAAGAGCTGATTCGAGTGGGCCCACAGGCTGCGGTCGTGGCTGTTATTGGTGTGGTCGTTCCTTTCGTTGCGGGCACAGCAGGACTGGTTTTACTCTTCGGCATTGACACCATTCCAGCGGTTTTTGCGGGGGCAGCACTAACGGCCACTAGCATTGGCATTACGGCTAAGGTTTTGGCCGAGATGCAGCAGCTGACTTCTACAGAAGGCCAAATTATTATTGGCGCGGCGGTGCTAGACGATATTTTAGGCATTATTGTCCTAGCAGTGGTCGCTAGCCTTGCGAAGACAGGCGAGATTGAAATTACTAATGTTGTCTATTTGGTATTAGGCGCAGCTGTTTTTCTGGTGGGCTCTATTTTTCTAGGGCGGCTACTGAGTCCTATATTTGTGACCATCGTCGATCAGCTACAAACGCGCGGTCAGCTCATCATCAGCTCGCTCATTTTTGCATTTGTACTCTCTTATATTGCGGCGGCTATCCAGCTAGAAACCATTCTAGGAGCGTTTGCAGCGGGCCTGATTTTAGCAGAAACCTCTAAGCGACATGAGCTAGAAGAGCAGATTACGCCGATTGCTGACATGCTGGTGCCTGTATTTTTTGTCACGGTGGGAGCGCGTACGGATATTAGCGTTCTCAACCCTTTAGAACCGGCTAACCGAGAAGGCTTGATCATTGCATCCTTCTTAGTTGTGATTGCAATTATCGGCAAGACAATTACAGGATTTGCTGTTTTTGGTCAACCGGGCATTAACCGGCTAGCGGTTGGCTTCGGCATGATTCCGCGAGGGGAAGTAGGGCTGGTCTTTGCTGGTGTTGGTGCCGCGAGCGGCGTACTTTCGGAATCTTTAGACGCGGCTATCATTGTCATGGTGATTGTGACCACCTTTATTGCCCCACCGCTTTTAAGGCTGGTCTTTGATAGTGACGATGATGCCGATGGCATACTAGAAGCAAGCACAGCTACCGCTGTTAGCACAGAAGGGGCAGCAGTCGATAGCGCTGTCCCTGAACCGACAGAATCCTAAAGGGTTTTCGAAAGAAGACGGCTATAGCCGCTGTTTTATAGCGATTGATCCAGACCAACTAAAAGGTTCTCTTCCTAATGAGAGCCTTTTTTAGGTGCTGCGCGGCACAGGCAAAATCTCAAACTAACCGCCTCAGCTAGCCTAAGAGCAGGTTATCTGTCCGTAAAAGTTCCGTAAAAGTACAGGCAGCTTCTGTATAAAAGAGAAGGTAGGCAGTGGTTGACACAGCCTGGGCTATCAGAGCAAGCTGCCGCACAGACATCTTGTTTTTATTACTTCTGAGCCTTTTCTCTGGTGTGGTATTCGATTATTCTCTATCCGTGAAAACCACAGGCAGCTGCTTTGAAATATAGAGTGTCTTTAGATTCTTTTATATTTTTTGGTCTGAAGGCCGCAAATAAAGCTTGTAAAGTCTCCAAATCCTACTAAACTCTAGACAACATTTATTCACTTAGATAAATTGAGTATTTTTACTTATGAGCATCCCAGCCCTTTCAAGTCAGCTACGCTCCCAGTTCAAGATTGGGGTTTTTGATAGCGGGGTGGGTGGCCTGACAGTGCTCCGAGAAATGTATGCTCAGCTTCCTCATGAGTCGATTGTTTATTTTGGAGATACCGCACGGGTGCCGTATGGAAATCGCACTAAAAGTGAAATTCTGCGGTTTGTGCGAGAGATTATTACCTGGATGATTGGCCAAGAAACCAAGATGATCATCATGGCGTGCAATACGAGTTCGGCTCTGGTGCTAGAAGAAGTTCGCTCCGAGTTTCCGATCCCAATTCTTGGCATTATATTGCCGGGGGCGCGTGCTGCCGTCAAGCAGGGCAAAAAAATTGGCGTGATTTCGACAGAAGCCACGGCTAGAAGCAACGCCTATCGGCAGGCCGTTTTAGAGGTGGATCCTACGGCGAGGGTGTGGCAGGTGGGCTGTCAAGATTTTGTGCCGCTAATTGAGAGCGATCGCATCCACGACCCTTACACGCTAGCTGTCGCCAAACGCTATCTCGATCCATTAGTAGAAGCGGGTATCGATACGCTGGTTTATGGCTGCACGCACTATCCTCATCTGGCCCCTGTGTTCAAGCAGATTTTGCCAAGCGCGATCGCTCTAGTTGATCCGGCTGCGCACCTCACCATCGCAGCCGCCCAAGAGCTAAAGATTTTAAGACTTCGGCGTCCGGCAAATGCGATCGCAAGCACCACAGAGTTTTATGTCAGTGGCGATCCAGAAAAATTTGCGAGCGTTTCACAGCAGTGGCTAGGCTACAAGCCACGGGTTCAGCAGGTCGCGGTCAGTACGTTAGAAATGATTCACACCCCTTCGGCCCAAACGAGCGACCGATAGAACCGCAAACGGCTCAGGTCTTTGGCATCTTCTACACCGCTGCGGGTCAGTCCCGGAAAAATCACAGATGAGTTAGTACTCAAAAGGCCAGTCATCTTGGCTAGTCATTCTGGCTGGTCATTTTGGCTAGTCGTCATGGAGCGCAGTCCCTGCTAAAAAGTGGTTCCCTAACGAAAAAAAGAACGAAAAAAAAGTCCGCTGCGATAGTCACCTCAAAAGAGGGATAGCAGCGGACTTTTATCAAACTTCATGGCTAGATTCAGAGCTGGTGAACTCAGTATTGAAAATAAGCAATTGAGCGTAGCTAGTATTCACATAGCAAAGGCTATGTGTCTGACGCACCAGCGCTCATGAACATCAATACAAAGTAAACAACGAGTAAATAGCCAAAAGCAGGCATGACAATAGCAATCGGATTAGCGCTAGAAAAGTGCAGCATGGCAAGCACGATAAGAAGAATACAAAGGGCAGACAGTATTAAAAAACCTGAACCGTCTAAAGATCAGCAACCCAGAAATTAGCGATAGCAGATATCAGATGGCGCTCGTAAAGAAGCGCAAGAGCTGAAACGCTAAAGCGTACCTACCCAAAAACGAATCTCTATGAGGAGATTACAGAGGGTAAATACAAAACACTATCAAAGTAAACTTGCATGACGCCGAAGCTCAGCAGTTAACGTTGATAGACGCATAATGTGCAGCTACCAGCCAGAGCTAAAAACCTCTATACAGCCAGTACCAACATATTTTGCGAGCTATTGCAATCGCGATGGTTAAGAAGGAAGCAGTTTGAGAAAGAAACCTGTCTCAGTGGAATTTCTGTGCAAGCATCGAATATGAGCTCCAGTAGCAAAATATTCCAAATGGAATGCTAAGACTGAAATCACACGCTATAAACAGAAGAATGAAAAGGAAAGCTGGTATGGACGGAGCAAACAAGCCACGACATTTACCAAAACCAATCCATTAACCGAGACAACCGACGAACGTCATCAGGCTCTTGAACGGAAAGTCTTCTAATAAATAGAGTTTAACATAAGATTTTGTTATTTGACGAGGATATGCTTCAAATTTTTCATATTTTTTTAAGCCACTAAATAAGCAGGTAGCAGCAGCGATTGAAAAGCAGTTGAAATAGCATCCTGATTTTTGTCACAGCGGTTTCATCGCGGCAGTTTTCATTGTCTTTCTGCTGAGCTTTTCTTCTCTCTTGGTTCTCTTTTAGCATTCCTTTTTGTCTGGTTTTCTTCTGGGCATTCCCTCTTCGGAATAGCCCCTTTGCCAGCGCAATAGCTTAGAATAAAGAAAGACTACTTAAAGTTTCGTAACCTAATCCGCCTGAGTCGCGTTTTCCATGACCTCAGTCACCTCTCTATTCTCGCCAGTAGAAGCCGATCTTGTGCTGTTGACAGATAACTTGAAAAATCTTGTTGGTGCCCGTCACAAGATTTTGTACGCTGCAGCTGAGCACCTTTTTGGGGCAGGCGGTAAGCGTATTCGCCCTGCGATTGTACTGCTGTTGGCAAGGGCGACTCAGCCTGACCAAGACATTACCGCGCGCCATCGACGGCTAGCGGAAATCACCGAAATGATTCACACGGCCAGTCTTGTTCACGATGACGTGGTAGACGAATCAGCGACACGGCGTGGCGTTTCTACGGTCCATAGCCAGTTTGGTAACCGCGTTGCTATTTTGGCAGGAGATTTTCTGTTTGCGCAGTCGTCTTGGTACTTGGCAAATTTGGATAATTTAGACGTTGTTAAGCTGCTGTCGCGAGTGATTATGGACCTGGCTGAAGGAGAAATTCGCCAGGGACTAAAGTATTTTGATACCAGCTTGTCTATTGAGGCATATTTGGATAAAAGCTACTACAAAACAGCGACGCTGATTGCCAACAGCGCTAAGGCGGTTGGTGTTTTAAGCGAGGTGTCAGAGGAGCTAGCAGAAGACCTTTACCAGTTCGGTCGAAGCTTGGGACTAGCCTACCAGGTAGTGGACGATATCCTAGACTTTACGGGGTCAGACGATGTGCTAGGTAAACCGGCTGGGTCTGATTTGCGGAGCGGCAACCTGACGGCACCAGTGCTGTACGCAATGGAAGAGGTGCCCTATCTCAAAACGCTGATCGAACGAGAATTTTCTCAGCTAGAAGACTTTGAACAGGCGATTGAGCTGGTGCACGGCAGCCGAGGAATTAGCCGCGCTAGAGACTTGGCAATGCATCATGCTCATCACGCGGTAGAACGGCTAGGGGCGCTACCGCCTTCGCCTTCGCGTCAGGCACTAGAAGACATTTCTGAGTATGTGCTGCGTCGGCTAAAGTAAGGCCTGTTGAAAGGCAAAGCCCCTTCACAGGATAGGCATTGAAAAAGATAGGCATTAGAAAAATCGAGTGCTAGCAATAAGAGGATTGAAGACTAGATACTGAGATCAAGCGTGAGATCAAAGGCGGAATTGAAACCGTGGGCCATGCGATTTGTTTGGGAGAAATTTTAATTGACTGCTTTTCAGAGCAGCCCGGGCGCTCTCAAGGCGAGGTCAAAAACTGGACGCCATTGCCGGGTGGGGCTTCTGCCAATGTTGCTTGCGCGCTAGCAAAGCTAGGAAATGCGGTTGAGTTTATTGGCGCGGTGGGTCAAGACCACTGGGGAAAAGCGCTGGTAAAGCTGCTAGGCGATATGAATGTGGGACATCAGGGTGTGCAGTACCGGCTAAAGGCACCGACCCGTGAGGTTTATGTCGTCAAAGAATCAAACGGCGATCGCACATTTGCAGGCTTTAGCGAAAGCGATCCGACTGTCTTTGCAGACGCCCATTTATTTTCTAGTGCGATTGAGCCAGCGCTGTTTAAGTCGGCTAGCTTTTTGGTGTTAGGAACATTGCTGCTGGCCTACTCGGATAGCCGCGAGTCTGTTGAGCAAGCAGTGGCCTTAGCGGCTGAGAGGGGTGCTTCTATTTTGGTTGATGTCAACTGGCGACCGATGTTTTGGCCAAAGCCCGCAGAAGCCCCGAGCCGAATTTATGACTTATTGCAAAAGACGCATTTTTTGAAGGTGTCGGACGATGAGGCCTACTGGCTATTTGGCACGAAGTCGGCGCAGGCGATCGCCCATCAGCTCCCCCATCTCAAAGGCGTTTTGGTGACAGCGGGCCAGCAAGGCTGTCACTATTGTTTTCCAACGCTGACGGGTGCAAAGCAGATTGAGGGGCATATTGCCGGATTCGATGTGGATGTGGAAGAGACAACGGGTGCAGGTGACGCCTTTACAGCAGGATTTGTACATCAGCTATTGCATAAAGGTGTGAGCTGCCTTCACGATGGAGCCGCTGCACATGAAGTGGTCACCTTTGCTAGTGCGATGGGGGCGCTAACGACAACGCGCCCAGGGGCGATCGCCGCGCTGCCGACGCCTAGTGAAATTGAAGTTTTTCTCTATCTCAATTAGCTCAATTAGATAGGCTTAATTAGGTAGGTTCAACTGAATCGACTTGTGAATGGACTTGGCCCAACAAGCCCAACCGAATAAGCCCAACCGAATAAGCCCAGCCGAATAAGCCCAACCAAACAAGTTCAAATAAACAAAATATGCCGACAGAAATCGAACGCAAATTCTTAGTAACTGGCGATAGCTGGCGATCTACCGCGACGGGTGAATCTTACTGCCAGGGCTATATTGCGACAACCGCGCCCGGTCACAGCGTTCGCGTTCGAATCGCAGGAGAGAAAGCCTTTCTAACGATTAAAGGGCCGTCAAATGGGCTCAGTCGAGCTGAGTTTGAATACGCGATTCCGCTAGGCGATGCCAAAGAGATGCTAGAGACGCTGTGCGATCGCCCGCTGATTGAAAAAACTCGCTATCGCCTGCCCATCGGCCCTGTAGTCTGGGAAATTGACGAATTTAAGGGCGAAAATGCGGGACTGCTAATAGCCGAAGTTGAACTACAGAGCGAAGATCAAACCATTGAGCTGCCTGACTGGGTGGGCCAAGACGTTTCGGGCAATCCGAGGTACTACAATGCCAGCCTAGTGAAAAGACCTTATTCTCAATGGCGCTAACGCCATTAGAGTCGATATGTTGTCATCCCCAGTCCGCCCCGCCTCAGCTCGATTAAGCCAGCTAGTCTGGGCTCAGCTAGTCTAGGCGGCCCAGTTCACATACGGCAGTTCGCTCACTGTTTTCTTAATTGCCTCAGCTTGGGCGACCAGCTGCCCACAGGCATCCCAGGTTCCCTTCAGAAACATCTGACGTGGGCCTGCGCCCATCTGGATTGGGTAAGAAGACTCACCGGCTTTCACAGTCATCGCCTCAAGATCTAGCGTGATACTCACACTTGGGTTGTTTGCGATCGCGGCTTGCAGGGCGCTGACATCTTCAGACTTAGCCGTTACACAGGGAATACCCATCGCTACGCAGTTACCGAAAAAGATTTCTGCAAAGCTTTCGCCGACCAGCGCTTTGATACCCCAGCGAGCAATTGCCTGCGGTGCGTGCTCACGAGAAGATCCGCAGCCAAAGTTACGATTAACCACTAGCAGCGCAGCGGCTTGATACTGCGCCTGATTAAAAGGATGTTCAGGCAGCTGCTGACGGTCGTCTATGAATACCTGATCGCCCAATCCATCAAAGGTAACCGCGCGTAAAAACCGGGCGGGAATAATTCGGTCGGTGTCAATGTCGTTGCCGATTAGCGGCAACCCTGGGCCTGAGACCTGGTGTATTTGAGAATCGCTCATGGGGGGAGAGTTGGTTAGTTATGCGTCTAAATGAATAGTATCTCATCTCGATTTCCGAACTACGCTTAGCTCGCACTCAAACTGCCAAACTGCGCTCAAGCAACGCATTTAACTTGCACTTAACCTACACTCAGACTGCACAGCAACAGCGCCTCGGTCCACTCCACCACCGCGCCGTAAGTATCCCCGGTATGACCTCCTAGCTGCCGATAAAAGTAAGCATTCGTAAGCCCAGAAAAGGCGATCGCGCCAATGACTGTTCGCAGCACTATTTCAGCAGGCACCCAGCCGCTCGCCCAGCTCAGTCCACTCAGACCTAACAAACCTAAAAAGCTAGGCAGCGCGTGCCAGGTAGTGGGCAATGCAGCTTTATGAAAGGCACCTTTTCCTGCCTTTTTGAGATAAGGATAGTGCGCGATCGCCCACTGCTGTGCCCAGCGCCCCCACATAGCCACCATTATTAAAATAAATGTTCGGTGCTCTGCGATCGCAGCTAGCGCCGTCACCTTCAGCAGTATTAGCACCACCGCAGCCATCCCGCCAAAAGCCCCCATATGGCTGTCGCTCATTACCGCTAGCCGCCGGGAGAGATCTTCTTTTTCTGCTGGCACTGCCAGGCCATCTGCTGCGTCCATAACGCCGTCTAAATGCAGCCCGCCCGTAATCGCAATTCCTGCGCAGACCACCAGCACGCTGGCAACTGATGTCGGCAGCTGCCATGCCGCAAGCACCCAGTCTGCGATCGCCAATAGCCCCCCAACAACGCCACCGACCCACGGCACCCAGCAAGCAACCTGCCGAAACTCTAGTGGCACCGATGGCGGTACTGGCAAGCAGGTATAAAACATCAGCGCACCCAGCCCTCCAGACACAGATTGTCTAAAATAGGATTGGAATAATCGCTTAAGTTTTTTCATACACTTTCATACATTTTTGCAGCCCTTTATCATACATTTTCATACAAAGCACTTCGTAAAACCCGTCTATTTTCTCAGTAACGCACTCAACAACTCATTCAATGACCAGGCCAATTAAAGTTAGGCAAAAGATACAGGTAACTAACAGAAAAGACTTTTAACAGCGAGCTGTTAGCCTTTTAGCAAGGCGTTTGTCCAGGGAAAAGCATGAGTAGATCTTAAAGATAAAATCTTTCAAATGAAGTATTTTAAGATTCATACAAATCTGGTATTGCAAATTCCAAAAATTCGTTTATCGTGATGGTATATTTTCGGACCTGTAAAGTCTTCCTTTACAGATTTGTCTGCAATTGTCCGTATTTTTTCCCTATGCTAGGCTTGCGCACTCAATTCAAGTCCTAGTTAGGCTCTGATCAAACCCCGATCAAACCCCGATCAAACCCTGGCTCAACGCCATCAAAAAAGTACCTTTTGTCCACTCCACTCATTTATTGGCCCTACTGTAGCCTTTCCAATGAACCACAATTCTTCTAGTCACCTGCCTGCTCCTTGCATCGTGGATAATGGCCTCGTTGTCCACAAAGTCGATATGCTTCGTCTGTTACAAGGTCTGCGGCACGTTCGATACATTCACAGGCAAGACAACGAAATTACCAGCACCGGCATTGGCCGCGTAGTAGAGGCCTTTTCCGATCCCAATCAAGCAACCCTAATTGCCAACCACAGCATTTATCTGAACGTTCACAGCTTTGACTATATAGAGCTGCTGACCACTAATAACGAAACCACCTTTGCTTTAGTACAAGACAACCGCTGCCTGTGTCTTACACCTATCGTCAAAGAAGCCAACCGCTATGCGACTCGTGATATTGATGCCGCTGCCCTCGAAGCAATTGTCACAGAAGCTTTGTCTGCTAGTTGGGATGCCTCTATTGACGACGAGCGCAATCTATAAGCCATTAAGACTACAACGATAAGTGAACCTAGCTTTGATATAAGAAACATCTGTCAGATAATCGACAGCAGTGTTCTTATTTATTGAAACCAACCGCCTTGACAGCTTTTTCATATCAACTTCAGGCCAAGTGTAGCCATACCAAAGCGCGCGCGGGCATTTTCACCACACCTCATGGGCTAGTTCATACGCCTCGATTTATGCCGGTTGGCACTTTAGCGAATGTCAAAACGGTCACCCCGGCCCAGCTCAAAGACTGTAACGCCCAAATGGTGCTGGCCAATACGTATCATCTGCACCTACAGCCGGGCGAAGACCTGATTGCCGAAGCGGGTGGCGTTCATAAGTTTATGAACTGGCAAGGGCCTATGCTGACCGATTCTGGCGGGTTTCAGGTCTTTAGCCTCAGCGAAATGCGCACGGTCACCGATGAAGGTGCGACGTTTCGCTCACCGCGCGATGGTCGCATTATTGAAATGCCGCCTGAAAAATCTATTGAGATTCAGAACCAACTGGGCGCTGATGTAATTATGGCATTTGATGAATGCCCGCCTTATCCGGCGACCCGAGAGGCCGTTGTGAGTGCGACAGATCGAACCTACCGATGGCTAAAGCGCTGTATTAAAGCACATGATAGAGAGGATCAGGCGCTGTTTGGCATTGTGCAAGGCGGAACGTATTTGGACCTGCGCTCGGCTGCTGCGAAAGACCTAGCAGAGCTTGATTTACCAGGCTATGCCATCGGCGGCGTGAGTGTGGGCGAGCCGCCTGAGCTAATTGAAAAGATTGTGCAGGCAACGACACCGCTGCTGCCAGAAGACAGGCCGCGCTATCTGATGGGGGTGGGTACTTATAGAGAAATGGCACAGGCGATCGCAGCAGGCGTTGACCTGTTTGACTGTGTAATTCCAACGAGGCTAGCGCGTCACGGGGCGGCCCTAGTGCAAGGCGATCGCTGGAATCTGAAAAACGCTCGGTTTCGCCGCGATCTTACTCCGCTTGACAGCAGCTGTACGTGCTACACCTGCCAAAATTTCACTCGTGCCTATTTGTGCCATCTCATCCACGCTAAGGAGCTGCTGGCGTACACCCTTATCTCAATTCACAACATTACAGAACTCATTCGATTTACAACTGCTATTCGAGAAGCAATTTTAGGCGATCGCTTTGCAACAGAGTTTTCTAGCTGGATTCGCTCACCCGCGTTAGATCATCATGATCATCAATAGCTAGCCAAATCCGAGCTAGGTGTGAGGTGAAAGCACTACGGGTAGCGCCATCATCGTGATAAAATAAGCTTAAGTATTACGTAAACATTTGGAGATAGCAGACACATGGACGTTGCATTGCTGGTAGCAGAACTGCCCGAAGCCTACCGCGCCTTTGGCCCTCTCATCGACGTGTTGCCTATACTTCCTATCTTCTTTTTGCTGTTGGCATTTGTTTGGCAAGCTTCTGTTGGCTTCAGATAGACGACTCTCAGATATAGACGGGTCGGCTGTTTAGAATAGGTTGCTTGTGAGAAATTGCTTGCGAGACATTGATTGAGATAGCGAGACATTGATTGAGATAGATCGCTTGAGACAGACTGCGTAAGATCTATCCACCTCCATAAACTTCACGATTCCACCTGCTCAGTCAGAAGACCAGATAGAGAGACTCAATAAACGGGCCAAATAAAAGAGTCAAATAAAAAGGCTGAGTTCAGGTTTTGAGCTTAGCCTTTTTGTTTGCAAATTTAGAAGAGATGGCAGCAAGCAGATAATTGGAAGAAGACGGCGGCGGCACCTATGATGACAATCGCTTCATAGACTAGCGCCTTGTAGACGAACGCATAGAAGAATTGTCAGTTCATTTAGCTCAGCTGCGTACATAAATTCATGTAACGACTAGACAGAAAAAGCGTGAGCAGTAGCGCTTCTAGCTGATGACCATCCGTGTATTTCACTATTTTTTATAGATTTATTTAAGAATTAAAGCGTATAAAACGCTATACTTCTGGGCTTTTTTCAGCATTTACACTGACATATCAAGATTTCTTTCAGGGCAACGAACTAATTCCTCCGTTCTTTTGCGGTTTAGTTTGCTTTTGAAGCGTGAGATTATTCCATCAAGAACGTTATATGCAAACCAGGCCCGTTTTTACTATGGGCCGATTCGCCTTTCGCATCAATTTTGTCATCTTAAGGTATCTGCACCAAACGCTTAGAGCCTACAGTTTTTAGAAGCTACAGATTTCGATTCTTCCTGTTCTTTCAAGGCAACGCCAGTGTCAGAAGTCATCCCTGAGAAAACTTATCCATCTATCCAAAAAAGCGCGCGTACTCGGGTTAGATCTGATGAATGGATCTCCCGTGCAGATGCAAATTTGCTGCTACGCAAGCGCGCACAAAGAGAGGTTCAGCAGGACAACCCTACTGCTGCTATCGAGATTTTTGATCGGCTGACTGCCTATGAGCCTAAAAATGCAATCAACTTTGCTAACCGGGGTTTGATGCATCAGCGCCTAAAACAGTACTGGCAGGCATTGAAAGACTATAACCAGGCGATCGCGCTAAATCCCAAACTCGATCGGGTCTATAGCAACCGGGCTAATCTTCATGCAGCCGAGCAGAACTGGCTAGAGGCCATTGATGACTACGACAGGGCAATTGAGCTTAACCCGTTAAACATTCGTGCCCGGCTCAACCAAGCCATTACATTCAGGCAGCTAGGCCGCTATGAAGAGGCCCTAACCGGTCTAGATATTGCGCTGTTTTTCCGACCAGAGAGCGCCACACTCCACGCAGAATACGGCCGAACCTATCAGCTACAGGGCGGGTGGCGACAGGCGATCGCTAGCTACGACATGGCGCGTCAGCTTATTCAAAAGTCTACAGCGCCCGATCTTTGCGACCATGAACAGGTGAGCTGCAAAATTCTCTGCTGGATGATTAGTCTTTAAATAGTATCGGCTAACCAATAGCAGCTAATCGATAGCAGCTGATCAGGAGCAATTAATCAATATCAATTGATTTGGGGCCTTTAGAATTGGGCGTATCAAGCGTACTCTCGGCAGTTGGGCTAGCACCCTGCTTATTGAGCCAGCTCTTGACGGGGTCTTCAGTCAAATCTAGACGAAACAGACCAGAAAAGAACCCACCGCAAAAAGCCACTGGCTGACGGGCTAGCTCTTTGATAAAAGGGGTCAGCTCATCGACAAACATATCTTTTGCTCCACACTAAACTGTCTTATTTTGGCTGTTTTGTCTCAGCTGTTTTGTCTCGGCTGTCTTGTGATGACTGCCTTAACAGTTAGCCTCAACAGTTATTGGCCTCAACAGCTATTAGTGTAGCGGTCAACTTTGGGCTTGCGCCATAGCATTGGGGCTAACGGGTAAAACCTGTGAAAAATAGCGTGATCGCTAAAGCAAGCTGCGGCGACCGTTTACTTGAATCGTAGACCAGTTTGTACGTGAGCTAGCTAGCTGCTCTTCACTTATCACCGCGTCCGTCAGGTCCGCGCCACATAGGTTAGCACCTTTTAAGCTAGCGTCCTCAAAATTGGCTCTCGTCAAGTTGGCTCCGCGCAGGTCCGCATTTTCTAAATTCACATGGCCTAGATAGGCACCGGTCAGCTTGGCATTCTTTAGCGTTGCCTGGCTCAAGTTCGCTTGGCCCCAGTTTGTATTTGAAAGGTCAGCACCTGACAAATTCGTTTTTCGCAGCGTTGTCTTGGCAAATCTAGCCCCGACAAATGCCTGCTTACGCAGATCTAGCTGGCTAAGTATCAGGGCCGAAAAGTCACGATGGCCTCTTTCATAGTCGTCTTTTAAAGATTGGGCAGTGGGCCTGCGCGATCGCCGCCTTTCCGGCCCCTTATAGCCGCCATTTGTTCTGTTTCTGCGCTCTTTGCGAGCCCGAATCGCCTCTGCCATCCGCGAAGTAGGAGACGATCTTTCTGCCAGTTCAGTCGCATTTTTTTCAGCCGCGCTCGGCACTTTAGCCATCGCAAACGCCATGTTCTGGGCCAGACTCTCCAAATACGGCTCCATATCCAAATCTCTGAGCACGTCTTCTGCCATCTGATAGCGGCTGCGTACCGAAATATCTAGCAGCTTGGTGAGCACCTGCGCAAAGTGACCGCTCACCAACACCCGTTCTTGCCAGCGCATTTCACCGGTTGTGGGGTCGTATGGCAAATCTTTAGGAGAGATACCGGTTAATAGGTATACGCAGGTAACCCCGATAGCATACAGATCGCTGGCATACACTGGACGCATAGCCATTTGCTCTGGGGGCGCGTAGCCCGGTGTCCCGATGGCATACGCAGTCAGGGCTGTTTGATCTAAAGGATCAACGCTGGGCTGGTTTACTTTATCTTTGACCGCGCCAAAGTCGATCATGACAAGCTGCTGATCTTGCTCGCGGCGGATCAGGTTAGCGGGCTTAATATCCCGGTGGATAATTTGATTGCGGTGAATGTATTGAATGACTGGCAAAATTTCGCCGAGAAACTGCCTGACGCGATCTTCTGTAAATGGACCGCTCCTTTTGACTTCTTTTTGTAAGGTAGAGCCGCTGACATACTCTTGAACAAGATAGAACTCATTCGTCTTTTCAAAATAGTCGAGCAGGCGAGGGAGCTGCGGGTGGTTGCCAATTTTGCCAAGAATATTTGCTTCGCGCTGAAACAGATCGCGGGCCATCTCTAACAGATTAGGATCGCGAGTTGTGGGTCGCAGCTGCTTGATAACGCAGGGGGGAAGCCCTGGCAAAGACTGGTCGCGCGCCAGAAAGGTAGCCCCGAAACCACCGCGCCCCAGCGCGCCCAAGACCCGGTAGCGATCTCTTACCCAAAGTTTGCTGCCACAGCTTTTACAAAACTGGGCAGACGCTGCGTTTTTTGGCTGAGAACAGCCGGTAGCGATGCAGTAGGTCATGTGAGAAATGAAGGTGCGTACGTAGCGATGGCCTGGTAACCGAGTGTTCCCGCATCTAGACTTCGACTACGCTCAGCCACCGGAGGGTCAGGCGTAGTACGATAGGCCAGAACCTATTACTTGTTGTGGCTAACGCCAAAGCGTCGATTTCCTCATGCGTGTTTCTGTTAACTGGCTCAAAGAACTGGTCGAGTTTAATTTTTCTCCGGAGGCGCTGGCAGAGGCGCTGACGATGGCGGGCTTTGAGGTGGAAGATATTGAGGATAGGCAAAGCTGGGCAGATGGGGTAGTGGTTGGTCGGGTGCTAACGCGCGAACCCCATCCGGATGCTGAAAAGCTGAGCGTGTGCACGGTGGATATTGGTACGGCTGAGCCTTCGACGATTGTGTGCGGTGCGGCAAATGTAGGGGCCGATATGTGTGTGCCGGTGGCGACGGTCGGCAGCTATTTACCAAGAGTAGATTTAAAAATTAAGCCGCGTGAGCTGAGAGGGGTGCCGTCTGCGGGGATGATTTGCTCACTGTCGGAGCTGGGGCTAGCGAGAGAGTCGGAAGGGATTTATATTTTTGACGAGGCTAGCTTTCAGGCTGGCGAGATTGCTGTGGGGCAAGATGTGAGGCCGCTGCTGGGTCTGAATGATTTTGTCTTGGACGTTAGCTCAACGGCGAACCGGGCCGATGCGTTGAGCATGGTGGGCATTGCCAGAGAAATTGCAGCGATTACGGGCAACGCGCTAAAGCTGCCAACAGCGACGCAGCTAGGGACTTCGGAAAAAGCGATGGCTGAGCTTTCTATTGAGCTGAGCGATCCGAAGGCTTGTCCTATATATATGGGCAGTGTTTTAGAAAACGTCAAAATTGAGCCTTCACCGGCTTGGCTACAACAAAGACTGATTGCATCGGGCACACGGGCAATCAACAACGTGGTGGATGTGACTAACTACGTTTTGTTGGAGTGGGGTCAGCCGCTCCATGCGTTTGATTTGGACAGGTTGAGCGTGGCGGCGGGTTCAGAGCCTGTGACTATCAGTGTGCGCTATGCCAAAGCGTCGGAAACGCTGGTGACACTAGATGAGAAAGAGCGACAGCTCGCAGAACAAACAGTGTTAATTACGGCGAATGACCGTCCGGTGGCGCTAGCAGGCGTGATGGGTGGCGCGGCGACAGAGGTCGTTGACAGCACTCAAAGAATTTTCTTAGAAGCGGCTTATTTTGACTCGGCGGCAATTCGAAAGTCGGCAAGATCTCAGGGGCTGCGCACGGAGGCATCGGCTCGGTATGAGCGCGGGGTGAATCCGGCTGAGCTGAAGCTGGCGTGCGATCGCGCCTTGCAGCTCTTGATAGACACAGCCGGTGCTAGCCTAGCTGGCTATGCTGAAAACCGCACAGAGATTGGCAACATTGTGCCGACTCGCGAAGTCTCTTTACGACTGAGCCGGATCAATCAAATTTTGGGCCGGGTGGTTGAGGGCGATCGCACCCAGACGCTAGACGGCGCGACGATAGAAACACTGCTAGACAAGCTAGGCTGCAAAGCAACGGCAAATGGTGAAGACGCCTGGACGGTAGAAGTGCCGCCCTATCGCTACCGCGACCTAGAGCGAGAAATCGATTTGATCGAAGAAATCGCCCGGCTCTATGGCTATGACCGCTTTGACAACACTTTGCCTAGCCAAACGTCACGCGGCTATCTGTCTGATGGCGCAGCGCTATCGAGAAAGCTACGGGCGGCTTTCAGAGGGGCGGGCCTCACCGAAACGATTCACTATTCTTTGACTAGCCCGTCTTCTGAGCGGCAGGTGGTACTCGCTAACCCACTATTTACTGAATACTCTGCGCTGCGGATTGACTTATTAAGTGGGCTGATTGACGCGTTTGAACTGAATATCAATCAGGGAAATGGCCCGCTGAATGCGTTTGAGATTGGAACTGTATTCAACAAACCTGACGGCAACCCTGACGGAGACCCGGTTGAGTCAATCAAGGTGTCGGGCATTGTGGGTGGCGATGCGCGGCGGGGGCGCTGGGTGACAAGCAACCGAGAAACACCGATGACCTGGTACGAAGCGAAAGGCACGCTGCAGTGCGTGTTTGACAACTTGGGGCTAGACGTAGACTATCGAACCGATAGTACCGATGAGCGACTGCATCCTGGCCGGACGGCAGGTTTGTTCGTTCGCGGCAGAACCCGGTTAGGAACCTTTGGCCAACTGCATCCTGAGCTGCGCCGGGATCGGGATTTACCTGAGGCAGTCTACGTGTTTGAGCTGGACTGGTCGGTGCTAGAAATGTGTTTGACAGGTAAGAGCGGCAAGGCAGTAAAGTTTGCGGCTTATTCTACCTATCCGGCGTCTGATCGCGATTTGGCGTTTTTTGCACCGACGACGGTTTCGGTTGCAGAGTTGGAAAAGTCGATGGCTAAGTCAGGTGGCAAGCTGCTAGATTCGGTGACGCTGTTTGATGAGTACACGGGCGAGAACGTGCCAGAAGGGCAGCGATCTTTGGCTTTTCGGCTGGTGTATCGGTCGAGCGATCGCACCCTGACAGATAAAGACATTGACCCGGTGCACAGCAAAGTCCGCGCCGCCTTGGAAAAAGCATACAAAGTCAGCCTTAGAAGCTAATGCCTTAACGGTTGACGCTTTAAAGGACTTTGCCTGTATTGCCAAAGCCAAACAGCTAGAGCCAAACAGCTAGAGCCAAACAGCTAGAGCCAAAGAGCTAGAACGGAACATCTGGCCCCGGATCGGACGACTTAGGCTGGGCTGAGCGGGTCTGTAAGTGGCTGCTATCAGGCCCCTCTTCGGCATCATCGCTCAGGTTCACGATTTGACCATTAAAGAAATCGGCAAATCGCTTTATTTTCTCTTGGTCTTGGTCAAAACTAATGTCAAAAGCAGGGGCGTCTAGCCGTGAGCGAGCGCTGTTGCTGTTTGACGCTAGATTGCTTGTTCCTGTGCCGTTCCTATTTACGCTGTTCTTACTGGTGCTGTTCTTGCTGGTGCTGTTCTTGCTGGTGCTATTCGTGCCGCTACTGTTGGCACTAGTGCCGTTTGGGCTGCTACCGTTCGGGCTGCTGGTGTTTGAGTTTGTCTGCGCTGTATTGCGATCGCGCCCATTAGCAGAAAACGAATCTTCTTTGTCTTCTGCTCCTGCTTTAGCTGGCTCACTCGCCTGCTGAGGAGGGGACACAGAGTAAGAAGGCATCTGACCCGATGACTGAACGTCAGAAGGCAGCGATGGCGACGGTATCTGGGGAGATGGATCGCGCCGTACAGGGGGTGCTGGTGGCGCTGGTAGCGGCTCAACAAACTCTGTGACGGGCGACTCTTCAGCCGTAATCACTTCTAACGCCACTTTAATTTTGCGCTGAAACAGGCTCTCAAAGGTAGCTTCTATATTAGGCACACGCGACTGCGCCAGCTTTTGCAACGACGCTGAGCGAAAGCCTACCTTTGCCCCAACGCCATCAAAGCTCAGCAAAACGCCTTGCTGAGCCATCAGCATTTGAGTACCGCGCGGCACCATAACGGCTAACAGCTGGTTCCATAGGTCAGCAAGATTGCTGAAGGGCACTTCGACAGGTGGCCTCTCTTGGAGATTTTCACTAGGGCCCTCGGCAGGCCTTCCGGTGGGGACTTCGGCTGGCTCTTTAGAGATAGCTGAAGAGGCAACTGAAGAGACGACCGGGGGAACAGCTGGCGCAATATCTGAAGAGACAGCTGAAGGGGCTGCTATCGCAGGAGACGATGAGATCGGTGCTGGCGGCGCTGACGTTGGCGGTAGAGCTGATGAAGCTGGCAATGGAGCTGATGAAGCTGGCGATGGAGCTGAGGGTGTTGGCAGTGGAACGGATGAAGCTGGCGGTGGAGCGGATGGCAAGGTCGCTGGCGGTTGGTGGGTCGCGGCTGCCAATGACTCCGGGCGACGGTGGGCTCTCTGTGGCGGCGCGTCATGGGTCAAATCGGCCATCGCGCTCAAGGCGCTAGGCAGTAGGCCTGTTAGGGTAACTTCTAGCCACAGGCGGGGCTGAGTTGTGTTTTTTACTTGGACCTCGGCACTTTGTAGCTTTTGCTGGCTAGCAAGTATCTGAGCTGCGGAAAGCCGCTGAGCAAAATCAGTCATCTCTAGCCAAGTGGGTGGCGTAATGGCGACTAAGTCTTCACGGCTTGGCGCACGCTTGGCAATTAATAAATCACGATAGAACCCAACGAGGCTTTGCAACACAATCAGCGGCTCGCGCCCTTTGTCCATCAGCTGGCGAACGCGGTCTATCAGCACCGGGCCGTCATCGGCTGCGATCGCTCTAACCAAATTCAGCAAATCGCGTTCGGGCACGGCTCCAACTAGCTCCCAAACCGACTCGATCGTAATCTCGGTGGGTTGCAAGCTGAGCTGATCTAGCAGGCTTTCAGCATCTCGCAGGCCGCCTTGAGAAATTTGGGCAATAAGCTGAGTGGCACTAGGCGCGATCGCGATCGCCTCTTCGGTAGCAATGTGCTGTAAGTGCTTCACCATTGACGGCAGCGGAATCCGGCGAAAGTCAAACCGCTGACAGCGAGAAATAATCGTTGGCAGCACTCGCTGGGGGTCAGTCGTAGCCAGCACAAATACCACCCGATCCGGCGGCTCCTCCAACGTCTTTAGTAAGGCATTGAACGCGGCGGTACTGAGCATGTGGCACTCGTCGATGACGTACACCTTGTACCGGCACTGAACCGGGGCGAACTGCGATCGCTCAATTAGCTCACGAATGTTATCGACGCCCGTATTGCTAGCAGCGTCAATTTCAACAATATCTAGAGAGCTGCCTTTAGTCACCGAGGTGCAAACGTCGCATTCACCGCACGGCTCGGCGGTAGGAGCCTCTACATTCAGACAGTTTAGCGACTTGGCTAAAATGCGAGCGCTAGAGGTTTTGCCCGTGCCTCGGGGACCACAGAATAGATAGGCCGGGGCAATTCGGTTTTGCTCCAGCGCATGGGTTAGCGTTGTGGCGATCGCACCCTGGCCCACTAATTGCGCAAAGGTCTGCGGTCTGTATTTGTGGTGGAGAGGTTCGTACAAGCGCTTTTGACCTAAGTTGTGCCCATCGCTTATAAGATATCGTCTTCACTCCAGGATTGAGTATGTAGTTTGGTATCATCAGTATCGGCTAGTGCCGCGAATAGCGCTTTAGGCTACAGCGATATCAAGGCAGACAGTATCGCCGATGGCGACTGAGTGTCCGATAGCAGTGCGAAGGGCCCTAGCAGCGCTGCCGCGATTACAGGCAACTTCTACATAGCCGTCACTGCCCACAAGCGCAGCCAGCGCCCCAACAGGTACATCGCTATACGTTTTTACGCCGGGAATTTGCCAGAAGCCGTTCGGCGTTTCTTTCGACGTTTCTATAGTCAGCTGCCAAGGCCCAGAAGGCACCGCTGACGCTGGAAGGTTGCTGATCAAATTGCCAAAACCATCTATATATTGAAGGCTGCCAACCAATCGCCTGATTGTTGACTCGCCCCGCTGAAGCTGACGTTCAACCACTGGAGCAAGGTCGGGCTTAACCAGGGTTTCTGGTGAGATGCGATCGCCCACCTGCGCTATTGGCACACCGCTGGCCAGATGAGCCGCCACTGGCGCAAAAATGTCCCTACCGTGAAAAGTCGCACTGGGCTCGGCAGTTCGCCAGTAGCGAGATTGGGTTAGGCTCACAGCCATCAAAACCGGCTCGCGATCAAGCACACCGCTAAACAGGCCATTGTCTGGGCCGACAAAAAAGCCGCTGGGCGTTTGAAGTGCGATCGCCCGCCGCGCAGAGCCCACCCCCGGATCGACCACAGCCAAGTGAACCGTTCCCGGCGGAAAATAAGCATAGGCCATCATCAAATTGAACCGGGCCGCTAGAATATCTTGAGGCGGCACCTGATGTGTTAGATCGCACGCGGGTATTCTCGGAGCGATCGCCGCAATTACACCCTTCATCACAGCCACATAGCTATCTTGAGCCCCAAAGTCGCTCAGCAGTGTAATCACCACACCCCTCTCTTCATAGACCAAACCATAACAAGTAACATTTAATACCCAAATACTGTGACAACGATCATTGATATTACTGAAGACATTGTCTTTAATGTATAACTAGTGTATTTGATATGTCTTTGAGTCTCCCAACGCCCGATGTCAACGCGCTCGACAAGAGTGTCGCCGCCCTCTCGCTAGGTGAGACGACAAAGCATGTTTTTATATGCGCCGATCAGACCGTTCCTAAATGCTGTGATCACGCAGAAAGCATCGTCGCCTGGAAATATTTAAAGCAGCGCCTCAAAGCACTGAAATTAGATATTTCTACAGATCCGCCTGCGAGCTACATATTTAGAACCAAAGCAAACTGCCTACGAGTCTGCCAAAAAGGTCCGATTCTGTTAATTTATCCAGAAGGTGTTTGGTATCACACGGCCACACCCGAAGTGATCGAACGCATCATTCAAGAGCACCTCATTGGCGGCAACGTTGTTACTGACTATGCGTTCTTGCAGCATGCGTTACCAGCAGCCTCTCGCCCTAGCCTTTGAATCAATTCAAGCTAGAGTCGGTCCAAGCTGATTAAACAAGCCTGATAAACAGTCACACCTGAAACGTTATCCCTGAAAAGTCACTACTAGTGATCTCATCTACATCTTGGGAATACTTGATGTAGCAAACCGATGAACAAACGCTTGCAAACCGCCGACCTCTCGTGCTAACGCCTGTAGAGGAACCTAAGATCGCAAGCCGTTAAAAAAAATCACGCGAGTTTCGTCAAGCATACCTAAAGCGGTTTATTCAAATAGCAAATGCTAGTTGGCTTTCAAGCTAGCTAGTCTCTGGCAAAAGGCAGGCTATTGAGTAGTGTAAAGCTGCTTCATAACACATCTACATTTCTATTATTAACCAACTCTTTACCGGGAAGCATACGAGCGAGCATACGGCATGAAAGAAGCTAACACAGGGGAACAGAAGAAGCTTTTACTTATTGATGACGATCCTAATCTCATTTTACTAGTAAAGGATTATTTAGAGTTTCGTGGCTACCAAGTAATGACTGCGGGTAATGGCAGAGAGGCGCTCTCTACCCTCACTGATCTATCCCCGGACATGATTATTTGCGATGTCATGATGCCAGAAATGGACGGCTACGCATTTGTAGAGCAGGTTCGCCAAGATCCCGGCAAAAGCTGGATTCCCATTTTGTTCCTTTCGGCAAAAGGACAAAGCCAAGACCGAGTGAAGGGCCTAACAACTGGCGCGGATGTCTACATGGTGAAGCCATTCGAGCCAGAAGAACTCGTTGCCCAAGTTGAGTCTTCGCTGAAGCAGGCCACCCGTTTGATTCAGCGTCAAAACAAAGGACCCAACTCCATTCCGACCATTCAGGTACCCTTTGATGTAGAGCTAACCCCAACTGAGCTGAAGGTAGTTCAGTTTGTGGCGCGTGGAATGGCCAATCGCCAGATAGCCGAAGAGCTAAAGGTAAGCCAGCGAACGATTGAAAGCCATGTGAGCAACATGCTAGGGAAAACCGGACTGCACAATCGCACAGAGCTAGCCCGCTGGGCCGTAGAGAATAATAAAGCGTAGGCGAAGAAACGCACTGGGCAGGAGATCACAGAGACGATTGGGGGAATCATCCTCCAATCTGGCTGTAGCCTGGGCTTTTGACTAAAGTTTTTCTTTTAATTCGCTGAAATCTTTGCTGAAAGTGTTCACAAACTTTGATATGATTTAATTCCTCGTGAGGGAACTGGCATATTTGTAAAAATGTTCTTATGAACATAGTCGCGGTTGTCAGTCGCTATCGAGGCTTTTTTGAAAGTCTGCCTATTTGGCCTTTTCAAAAAAAGCACACTTTGCTGGTGTAGCTCAGTTGGTAGAGCAGCTGATTTGTAATCAGCCGGTCGTCCGTTCGAGTCGGATCACCAGCTTCCTAATTAAAGTAACGGATCAAAAATCCCCGTAGGGCTTCTAAGCTTTACGGGGATTAGCTCTTTAAAGATATCAAGACCGAAACGGCAAGAAAGCACTTCCCAGCTCTTAAGAGGCTGAATCAATAAGCAGGAATCATTAGAGCGGCTCCTTTAGCGATCTACTAGTCAAAAGAATCCACCACTGCTGAGGCCACTGAACGCGACTTATTTGACCGGAGCCTGGTGATGTCAGCAGTGATGAATAAGGTTTGGATCGATGTTCTAAGATATCTCGCGGCTGAGGCAAAAACTTGAAATTAGGCTGACAGTGCTCATCGCCAGCTATTACGAGAACGACTGGGCGAATAGCGTTCTTTTCTTTTCTTAGAACGACGAAAAGCAGGAATCCCCATACTCACCATGCCAAGCAAACCAAAAGGGGCAGCTCGCATAGAAGATTGTGCAACAGCTATCTGTGTCTTGCGCTGTGTAGTGTTCTGCACAGCCTGCTCTGTTCGAGCAGACGGTTCGTGCTCGGCCACTAATAAAGACAGCAGACCTATGACAATAAACGAACTAAGCCGATCAAGAGATTTATCGACAGCAGGTGGCTTAGCGTGAGCGGTATAGGTTGAAATAATAAACCAGCAAAATATTCCGACTGAAGCTAGCAGCGCAATATTGTTGATCAGTGGCGCATTCGCAAAGGTGTAGATAGCGCCTTCAGTTGGGCCATCTGCCGCGCTATTAAACGCTTCTATAGTAGAAAAGGGACTTGACATAAATCATTCTCTCCGAGTTTGAAGAAGAAAAAAAAGGAGAATAAGAAGCTAAACGCGGGCGCTAACTTGTGAGATTGGCGTGGCCGAGGCAGGTGTGTGCCCGTTCTGTTCTGCCAGAACAGGATACTCTGGGTAGCCTGCCATGCTGTATTCTGCCAAATCTAACCCGGCAACCTCTTCTTCAGGAGAAACTCTCAACATTCCTAGCTTGCTAAGGACAAAGCTAACGCCATATCCAGGAATAAACCCTAGTACAACAGTGCATACGATAGTTCCTACTAGCTGCCCAAAGAATCCCGTTAGTGGAATGCCATCGCCTTGAGGGTAACCTGTTGCCATCACACCCACAGCCATTGCGCCAATCACACCGCAGTAGCCGTGTACTGCAAAAGCGCCGACGGCATCATCAATGCCTGCTTTTTCAACAGCGCGGCCAACAAAGGGCATTGTATAAGCGCCAATAAATGCAATTAAAATAACAATGGCAGGGCTATACAAATCTAAGCCTGCCCCTACTGAGATAATGCCAGCAAGGCCCCCCGAGATAGTGTAAAAAGGATCTCCTTTGGTCGAGATGTAGGCTCCTACAATGCCTGAGCACAGGGCTAGCGTGGTGTTAACACCAATAGAAGCTAGCGTCATAGGCGTCCCGTAGATAGAGATTTCTCCTGTTTGGCCTGGCACAAAAATAACGCAGGCCGCTAAGAAAGCATAGAAACCAACAAAAATTAGCATGAGCCCTACCATGGTCAGCGGCAGGTTGTGTGGCAGTATTGTTCTCGCTTTCCCTTGTGCATCAAACTTACCGATGCGCGGCCCCAAATTAATGAGTACGCCTAGTGCGAAGAAGCCAGCGACACCGTGCAATACTGCCGAACAGCCAAAGTCATGATAGCCAAACTGAGTGAGAAACCAGCCGTAGGGGTTCCATCCCCAGGCAGCAGCAACTACCCAGGTAAAAGAGCCTAATACGACCGCTAAAATTGCATAAGCGCCTACCTTAATACGTTCAATTACCGCGCCCGAAAGAATGGAGGCCGTGGTCATGGCAAAGAGCGAGAAGGCAAACCAAAAGACACCCGTGAGGTTATCAGCAACATTGGGGCCCAAGGCCGGAGACCAAGGGTAGGAGGCTTGAACCAGACCCAAAACCTCTCCAACAACACCTTCAGAATTAGGATCTGTCCAGGGGCCAACAATACCACCTGTGAGAGGAAATAGGGGAAAGGCATTGTATACCCACCAGCCAAAGAAGAAGAAAGTAAGACCTACAATAGAGAGCGTTAACAGGTTTTTGACCATGGTGGCCAAAACGTTTTTACAGCGAGAGGCTCCCCCCTCGTAGGCCAAGAAGCCAACGTGAATAAGGAGCATAAAAACGGAAGCCCAATAGTAGTAGGATTCCGATACAAAGGTGGCTAGAAACTCTTGTGATTCAGGAGTCATCAGAGGGCTCCGGTAGGTGAGATGAGGTGAACAGCAAGCCAAGAATTTGGCTCGAGAACTTGGCTTTAAAACAAAGCTAAATAACGAAAATTCAATTCTTTTAGGCTGTACCCAAAAGATTTATCGAGAGCAAGAGATTGCTTGAGAGCAAGAGATTGTTTGAAAGGCTGTTTGAGAAGCATCAAAACTACTGCATTTGTCCCTGCCCCCAATGCTGGGGCATTAAGCGTACAGCTATGCTATCTATCAGACCAGCTATGCCAAAAGTATGCAATGAGTAGTGGGCACAAGCTGTATTAATCAATACGAAAAAGTGATTAATATAGTTTCAATAAGTGCTTAAGCTCAGATGCTCTAATTGTTTGAGTATATTGTCTACAGACTGACGGGAAAAGTGCAGCTCTATTGTGGGTTTTGCTGCAACGCAGTGCCGCCAGATCAAAACAGGCGTATCTCCTAAGCAGGCAGGAACAGCCTGATTGTTAGGCAGACTCTCAAGCCGATGGGGAGGCCGAACGGTTGCTATTTTGACTAGTGTTGAGAGCTGTTCAGTGGGTAGAAAGAGAGTGTGCAACCAGTCGTATTGCTTTATCCACGCGCGGCGCTGCAACGGTGTCACAATTTGGTCTAAGGGGCCTGAGTAGCTGATGCGAAAGTTTTTTTCGCACAGTCTTAAAATAGAGCAGTTCTGTCTTTTTAAAGTAACTTCAATAGAGTGAAACGGCGCTAGATAGCTTACTTTTTGTCCAAAAATCAACTGAGTAACTTCTAGGCCATCTACACCCGCTATGTCCCATAGTTTACGATTTGCTAGCCTACGATCTTCTGATTTACGGTCTGCTAGCCTATGCATGAGAAATCTCTACTCTCGCGCGGCTTTTTTTCGGATCAAAGGCAGCGAGCGGTCCTACAGTGGCACTCACTCGGCGCTTGATGCTATCTAGCAGTCCGACTTCGAGCTGAGTCCCTATTGCAGCGTACTCTGGTACGACTTGAGCCATTGCAATGTTTTGGTTGAGTATAGGAGAGAAGGTTGCGCTGGTAATAGAACCGACGCGCCAGCGCTCACCTTTGGCGTAAATATTCTGTCCGTGAGTGGCCGTCTCAGTTCCTTCTAGCACAATGCCAACAGCTACTTTGGGCGGGTGCTGGCGAATGGCTTCTAGCGCAGATTTGCCTATAAAGTCTGGCTTTGTCATTGCAACGCTCCAGCCAATTCCAGCCTGATACGGAGAAATTAAATCGTCAAATTCATACCCGAAGGCCAAAAGTCCAGCTTCAATTCGGGCTCGCTCTAGCGCTTTCATGCCTAGAGGCAACAGCCCTTTTGGTCTGCCAGTTTCTATCAAGATTTTCCAGAGCTGTGAGCCGTGCTGCGGATGGACAAACAGTTCGTAGCCAAGTTCGCCCGTGTAGCCCGTCCGCGATAATAAAACAGGGATGTTCTCTATCTCAACTGCCTTGAATCCAAAATAGCTGAGGTCGCTAAGCTTATAGTACGAGTCATTATGCGAAGTCAGCAGCGATCGCAGAATATTGTAAGACGCTGGGCCTTGAAGCGCTAGGTTGTGAATGCGATCGCTTACCGCTTCAACCTCAATTGACCATCCCTGCTGCTGAGCTACTCGCCGCAGCCAATCGCCATCTGTATCACAGTTGCCTACGTAGCGGTAGTGCGTGGGGCTAAAGCAAAACACAATGCCATCGTCTACAATGCCACCGTGAGGGTTGAGCAAGCAGCCATAGGCCGAGCGTCCTGCGGTTACCTTTTCTAAATTGCGAGAAAAGGCGTATTGCAACAGGGCAAAGGCATCTACACCCGTAATCTCGAACTTACGCAAGGCTGAGAGATCCATGAGCGCCGCTCGCTGCCGGAGGGCCCAGTATTCGGCCTGGTCACCTTGATAGGCGAAGCTGCTAGGCACCCAAAAGCTGTTGTACTCAACTAAATGGTCGCTTAGCTGGCGGATGCTGGGCGTAAAGGCACTCTCTTGGGTTAGGCGTAGCGGCAGATCGGCGGCGACTCGTTTCCCGACTGCGCGCTCAAACGTTTGATCGGCGGCGTATATGCGAATGTGAATGGGCGTAGGCTGCCAGGCGTTAGCAGAATCAATGTCGTCGGGGCAGGCTGAGCTAGCACAGAGTAGGGTTTGATGCGCTTTTAGCAAAACGTAGTCGCCAGGGCGCGACCAGGATTCTGCACTGGCAACAGTATTGGTGCAGTCGATTTGAGTATTGAAAAAGAAGTTGATGGCAGACCAGCCAGGTTTGGGTGAAATGCCATACGGGGCGATCGCACCATTAAAGTTGTCGCTACAGCTAGGGTGACCAGGATAGCCTGCGTCGGCATAATAGCGAGGGGTGCAGGCTAAGAGGAAGCTGTCGTGGCGATCGCACGTATCTTGAATCACCTCCACCATTGGCTGCATAGAGCCGTCAAAGTATTTGCCGTGCAGCCCCACCCGAGGGTTCGCCACGCCGTTTAGCGTGCGGGTGACCGTACTATCTAGCATTTGGCTATAGTCGTCACCGGCAAACGCCAAGAAGTCAGAGCACTGCGAGCCCTCTACATCGATAATTTGAATATATTGCCCCTGCGTGACGGTGTAAGCCTGCGCCGTGCCCGCTTCAATCCGGTACTCTGCCACGACTTTGCCTAAGGGCGCAGGTACGTCCAACAGTCTTCTTTTAGGCGCAACAGGCGTGTTTACTACCATGATTTTTGGGGGAAGGGGGCACGTCGTTAGCCGGATTTTCATCAAAGAAGTTTAGCGGCTTGAGCATAAAGCCAATGGTGGCAACTGGCATGACTGGCCAGTCTTCGGCGCGGGGCGAATGGCTGTGAGCAAAGGTGTACCAAACCACAATGTCGGTATCTTCTACCGCGCGATCGTCCGCAGTCCACAGCGGCAAACCCGCCCCGCCCGGATTTTGATTAGGATAGTCGCCCGCTGGAAACTTTTCATCTTCGTGATAGGGCGTCACCCATAAGTGCTGGCTCATATACGCCGCCCGCTTAGAAACGCTCGCATCGGGCCGCGCCATGGCCAGGGTGTTGTCTCCTGGCATCAGCTTGTAGGCGGTTGGATAACCCATCGCATTGGTTTTAGAAGGGTTTACGATTTTCCAATAGCGCCCTTTCATCGGGTTGATTAGTCGCTTAGCAGCCTGCTCTGTTGGCAGCAGCGTAGATTTTGCATAAAAGGCGTTGCCGTAAGGATTTTTATCATCCGCTTCTGGCACAATATCGACCTCATAAACAGAGTTATTCGCGCCGTCGATATTCATATCCATTCGCACGTTAAAAATGTGTTGATGAATCGGCGCATTGAGCTGCGGGGCAACCAGCGTGCCGTACTTGGGCACATCTCCAGGCATCACAGCGGCGGTACTCACTACGCCGGTAAGCTTGACTTCGTATTGAATAGTGCCGTCTTGATAGAAGTACCAGTAAAAGCCGTATTCGTAGTTGCCCACAGTAGCAATAAAAGAGATAACCAAGCGACGCGATCGCCTTACTTCTGTCTGCTCGGTGCGCCAGTCCATATGCTTCCACAAAATGCCAAAGTCTTCTTCATGCAGGCAAATGGCATTCTCAATTTTGGCCACCTCACCGCGAGAGTTAGTGATAAAACCGTCAAAGTAGTGAATAACACCCAGACAGTCGCAGCCCAGCGTGAGAGAGTTGGCCAGCGAACCAATGCCGTATTCGCCCACATCAAAGGCATTTTTACGATAGTGGTGAGGTTCTGGATCGCCATAGGGCACCGTCATTTCTGCCAGCGATGCCCGGTAAAATATTGGGCGCTCTTCATCGCCATCTTGATAGGTAACGTTATAAAGCACCAAGCCTTCGCGGGGCGTAAACCCGACCCGAATCTTCCACTTTTGCCAGCGGATTTCGTGATCATCGACCTCAAAGCTCGGCCCTTCTGGCTGCACAATTTCTAACGGCTTAATGTCTGTGCGGTAGTTCTTGACATACTCTGGCGTGTAGTTGCCATCTTTGGGCGGCAGCGGCACCACACCATAGTCTTCTACTCTAATGACCTCCATTTTGTTGAGGTCTACCACCGGAATCACACCTTCGATGGGCCTTGCATAGCCGTGGTCAGTTGGATTCGCCTTTACCCAGCAGAGCGCTCTAGATAGACGTACGCCTTCTTCATCTGCGATGCCATAGTGGCCTGCTGACCACGGATCGACCATCACTAAATCAGGGTTAGTGATGCCGCGTTTTGCGATCGCAGCCTGAAATTCTGGGCTCGCCTTAACCGCCGCCTCACATTCAACAAACTCATCCAGCATAATCGGCGGCTGCACATTGGGAATATGCTCCCAAGATTTGACACTGCCAGAGGTCGAACCAGCTTCTGAGCTAGAGCCCAACGAAACAACAGCTTCGTAGGTTTTGGCAGTGGCATTGTCGAGCAAAATAACAAAGGCTTCTCGCTCGATAGAATCGCCTGGGCTGAAGCTCAAAACACTCTCTTTAGCAGGCTCTTTGAGGGTGACGGTGGCAAAGCGGACGCTGGCTCCTAGCGATTTTTGCTCGCGGAGGATAGCAACGGCGGCAGATATTTCATCAGGCGTAAGGGGCTCTAGAGGGTGGCTAACGCTGGCCACTACGGGTGTAGTGAGCGGCTTTTCTTGAGTAAAGGTCATAGGTTAGTTCCGAATAAAAGAAAGGAGTAAGAGACAACAAGGTGCTTACGCATCCACTCAGCTTATGAACGACTAGGAACGACTCATAAACGGCTTATGCACGACTTATGCATGAACTCAGGCGCTGGCCATAGCCGGTCTTTTCAAGGAAACTTCCGAGTCTTCTAATTCTGCGTCTAATTCTGCTAGGAGCGTCTCGGCTAGCTTGCGCTTTTCCGCCACGTCCATCTTTTTTAGCTCGTTATGCAGCGCCCGCTCATTCACCGATTGATTCCAGTAGTCTAAGCTCTCAAAGCCTAGCAGTGCAGATTTGCCAACAAACTGACGCAAAATCTCATTGGTGGGGCCCATTACCCAGCCCGCCTTGCCATCACGCAAGTAGCGCTCTATTTCCATATCTTTTTTAAAGCCAGAGCCGCCGCAGGCATGGAGCATTTTGTCGCAGACATGCGCTACGTTTTTCGCCGCCGAAAACTTGATTTGCCAATACCAGTGCAGATAAGCCGAGCGGGGCAAAGCCGAAAGGTCAGCGTGAACAGACCAGTCGCAGCTGTTGGTGAGCTGATCCATCAGCTGCCCCATCGAAAAGGTGTACATGCGACAGGCGCTCGTGTCGATAATGGCTTCGCCAAAGTAGTCTTGAATAGTGGGATAGTCAGCGACCCTCATGCCGACATCGACGTGTTTTTTGCGCGTAACGTGCTTTTTGGCAATATCGATTGCGCCCATCGCAATCCCATTCCAGCAGGCCGACGAGCATAGCAGGAAAAAAGGATCAACAATCTCATCATTAGAAGCCACCCCGTCGCCAACCGGCCCAACCATTCGCTGAGCAGGAATCACGACGCCATCAACTAAAAGAGAGCCCGACTGATTGCCTCGCAGCCCCAGCGCGTCCCACTTGTGCGGTTCAGCCTGAGCTTCATCGCCATAAATCAAAAAGCAGGAGAGATCGGAATAGTCGCCGCTAAAGTCAGGGCTAGTTGTTTGAACGATGTACCAGTCGGCAAAGCCTGCTGAGGTTGTCCAAGAGGCTCGCTTGAACACCTGCCAGCCTGACGCTGTTCTTTCAGCCCGTGAGGAAACCGGATACCAAAAATGAGATCCGGTTTCTGGATCGGAGTAGGAGAGCGTTCCGATCGCGACATCTGTATCTAGTCGCTTTAGCAGTGCCTGCAACTCCGGGTTGTTGTGAGCGCGAAATAGAGCCGCTGCAACCGCGCCTAGATGCATGGTGTAGCACATGGCCGTGCTGGGGCAGCCATAGCGAGCAATCGTTTCAACCACCATGGCAGCGCAGGTGTGGCTTTCACCCAGACCGCCCCATGATGTTGGGACGAGTAGGCCCAGCAGCCCAATTGAGGCTAGGGCTTCAAAGTTTTGGCGAGGATAGATGAGATCGCGGTCGGAGGCTATTGCGTTTGGCCTCAACACTTTCGCACACAGATCAATCAGCTTAGCCTGAAGCTCTTTTTGCGAGGGCGTTAGCATCCACTGCGGATCAAAGTCTGCGCTGAGTCCACCTAGGGGCACTGCGCTAGACATTACATTAGGAGAAGCGGTTGCGGTTGTCATTGTAGGTTTGAAAAAGGATAGAGAGATTGTGGCTATGGCTATATCTGGCTATGGCTATATCTGGCTGTGGCTATATCTGGCTATGGCTATATCTGGCTGTGGCTATAGCTGGCTGTGGCTATACTCAAACAGCTATGGCTATTTCCGTCGCCAGCGGATCGGCGCAATAGTCAGCTAAGTGAGGGCTGCGGTAGCCGTCCTTATGCCACAGTACCGGGAAAAAGCTTTCATCCATTTCAGTACTGCCCAATCGCTTGTAGCGCCCATAGATGTATCCAGCCGGGTTAGTAGCGTGGAACTGCGAGTTAGCAGGAATCGTATGCAGCCCGATGCTGTGAAAGGTTCCTTCTGTACGCGTTGTTTTGCAAAGGCCGTGCCAGGTGCGCCCGTGATGAAATGCGCAGCCACCAGCGGGCACCTCAACAACAACCAGTTCAGGCTGTTCAACGCCTGCATTCTCTGCGGCCTGAAGCATGGCCCAGCGATAGTCTTTGGTGGGGGCATGAAACTCTCCTTCTACTGCCGCTAGGGGCCACTTGTGCGATCCTTTGACGTACACCAGCGTGCCGTCTGCTGCGCTAGCGTCGTCTAGCGCCACCCAGCAGGTCATCATCTGAGCAGGCTCCAGGTAGTCGATATATGCGCCGTCTTGGTGCATAGCGATCGCCTTCGCGCCTGGCGGCTTCATCCACAGGCTATCTTGGCCAATCCTGGCCCCGTCCCAACCAGCCAGCGTCGCCGTGAGCCGACCAATTTCAGCCGAAAGAACAAGGCTGGCAATAGTGCGATCGCACTTCCAAGCGTTACACATCTCTCTGGTCACATCGGGCAGGCTCAAGCCCGGTCGCCAGTACCACTCGTCAGGATAAATGCCCGTCTCAAACTCTCCGTGAAACAGCGGCCCCATTCGATCGGCCAGCCGCTGCGCAAAATCAGGCGGCACAAAGTTCTCGACAATCAAGAAGCCGTCTTCTTGAAACTGCTGAATTTGCGCTGAAGAAAGAGAAACTGGCTGATAGCTCATGTAAAACACCCGTAACTAGCAACTATCGATTCAACTATCGATTCAACTATCGATTCAAGCCGATTTAAACAACATCGTTAAAACAAGACTAGTTGACAAAAAAGAACGAAAGAACTCTACTTGTCATAATAAGTTTATAGCGAAGAGAAACGGTGCTCTTTGATACCTTCTTAAAAGCTTTTGGGAAAAAAATGAAATCTGAAGAAATGTTAACGGTACAGCCGGGTCATCTCAACATTGTGGCCAGTGACTTTGACGCTAGGCCGATGAGCTATCTCAATCAGGAGGGATATCGAACGGGGTATGAGCCCGAATTAGCCAGGATTGTGTGCGATCGCCTCCACCTCATTCCGGTATGGCACAACCTGCCTATGCAAGACTTTTACACCAGCCTAGCCCCGGCCAAAAACCAGCAGTACGACGTTGTTTGGTTCAACCAGGCCATCACACCTGAACGTCAGCAGTTGGTGACATTTACCCAGCCTTACGGCCTGTTTGATGAAGCGGTGCTAGTCAAACACGCAAGCGATATCTCCACGGCAGATGAGCTGTCGGGTAAGCGAGTAGGCGGCCTGGCCGACAGCACTAACATTGCTTTAGTAGAAGGATTTTCAGGTGCTAAGGCGGTTCCTTACCCTGGCAGCGATAAAGTGTTGCCTGAGATGCTCGCGGCCCTGCGGGCTGGCGATATTGACGCGCTAATTGATGATGAGCTAGTGCTAGTTGTTGCCGCTGAAGAAGACGCTGATCTGCGTTTAGCCTTTAGCCTGCCAACAAAAGCCCCCTTTGCAATTGGTGTTTCTAAAGCCCAGCCAATGCTGTTGGAAAAACTAGAAAGCACGCTCTTGCAGCTAAAAGCAGAAGGCACCCTTGCAAAACTGTGGGCCTACTGGATCCCGTGGAAACCGTTTCCCTTCTCGTAGCCATTAATACAAATTTGTTATAACAAGTTAGCTTTACTGATAAACATCTGGCTTCCTTTCATTTAGTTTTTTTTCGTCTGACCTTTTTCGTCTGACCTTTTTCCATCTGGCTTTTTCTTTAACGCACTCTGGAGATTTATTAAAGTGACTGGCACTCTTATCAACAACAGCGCTTCAGCCAAATCTTCCGCAGGTGTCTCAGCAGGTATATCAGCAGGCAGTGCAACAGCCAATCCAACAGACCTAGAAGCATACGTGCAGGCAGACGGGCGCGCTGAACGAGTCAAGCAGGTGCGCGCCAAAATTGACGAGCTGGGCATTCAATACGTTTACTATCAGTTCATTTCAATTACGGGCAAAATTGTGGGCAAAGGGGTTCCGGCTGATCACTGGGAAACCACCGCAAAAGGGGGCATTCAGCTCGTCTACGGTGCCACTGTTAACTTAGCTATCAACCGGCAGCAACAGTATTTAGGCTACGGCCCAGAGTCGGCAGAGCTGGTGGCGATTCCCGATCCGGACACGTTTTGCCAGCTACCGTGGGATAAGCGAGTAGCGAGAGTTTACTGCGTGTGTTTCCGCAATCGCGAAGAAGAAGAGAATCCGGGTGCCTTTCTTACCTCAGACTGTCGCGGCAACCTCATGCGGATTCACGCTGAGTTTCAACAAAAGCATGGGCTTCAGCTGCGCCACGGCTGCGAGCCAGAAATGATGTGGCTAAAAAAAGGGCCCGACGGTAAGCCCGATGGCGGGGTGACTAAACCAAACTGCTATCACATCGATCAGTTTGAAGAATTGCGGCCTGTGTTCTTGCGCGTAATTGAATACTCGCGGGCGATGGGCCTAGATATGATTCAAGGCGACCATGAGGATGCGCCCGGTCAGCTAGAGCTGAACTTTATGTATGACGATGCGTTGAGGACGTGCGATCGCCTCACCACCTACCGTCAAATTTGCGCTCAGGTTGCCCGCGAATTCAACCTGATTGCCTGCTTCATGTCCAAGCCTTTCCTAGGCGTTTCAGCCTCGGGCTGTCATCACAATCTCTCTTTGTGGCGCGGCGGCGACACCACCGTCAAAACATTCGGACTAGAAACCCCGCTGGGACTAGAGGGCAACTACACCTATAGCCAAGGCGGCGAAAACACATTCATGCCCCTGCCTGGAGAGTCTCCTCGAATTCCGGGCCCCGTGGGGCTAAACTGCATCGGCGGCGTAATCGCTCACTTAGGCGCACTAACTGCCGTGGGCTGCTCTACCGTAAACTCCTACCGTCGCCTTTGGGATGCAGGCTTTTGGGCTCCGGTTTACTCAGACTGGGGCTATCAAAACCGCACCTGTGGGCTCAGAGTATCTGCCCCTGGCCGGTTTGAATATCGCGCCGTAGATTCGATGGTGAATCCGTACCTGATGGCAGGAGCTATGCTAAAGGCTTTTGATGACGGGCTTAGCAATAGTTTAGATCCAGGTGAGCCGGAACAGCGTAATATTTACGAAGCGATGGAATCTGGCAAACAAACCAAGAAGCTACCTATGTCATTAGGAGAAGCCCTCGATCGGCTAGCCGATGATGAGGTGATTCAGTCTGCCATGCCAGGAGAGATGTATCGGCTATATGAGGAGTACAAACGCGACGAGTGGATTAGGTTTTTAGCGACCACAAGCAACTGGGATGCTGAAAACTATATGCACTGCCTTCCGTAACACGACTTTGTTCCAGTAACACCCGCTCAAACAGCACCCGCTTAAACAAAACAGAGAGTATGGCAATGAAAAACCTAATCATGCTTTTAATATCGTCAATCGGTAGCTCGCTAGACTTTTTGGCCACTGACCCTGCCATCAAAGCAGCCATGCCCAGCGAGATGTACGATCTTTTATAAAGCCTGCCTCCAAACTCCAGACTCTTAGAGTCCCAAAATTGCAAGAAACGAACGATGCGATCTGACTCCCCTCCTCTCTTGCTACCTAAGAGAGAAGGGGATAAGGGTTTCAGCATATCAATCGCTTAGCATGTCAATCGCTAGGAATGCTGCTTGAACGCTAGTCTCTTAGCCGTGCTTCAAAGCGGCGTTTAGCACTAAAAAGCTTGACTAGAAGAACTTGAGATAGCGTTGAATTTCCCAGTCCGATACATGGCTGTGATACGCCTCCCATTCTTGCATCTTAAAGTCTACATACGTCTGGTACATCAGCGGCCCCATGACGTCTTTGCTAAGCGGATCGGCAGCGAAGTCTAAGACGGCCTCTCCTAAAGTTTTGGGCAATGTCTCTATTCCCATTTCTTTCAGCGCTTCAAGCGAATACTCATACATATTTTCGGTGTGCGGCTCTCCCGGATCAAGCCCCTCTCGAATGCCTTCTAGCCCAGCCGCTAGTATCATTGCAGCGCCCAAATACAAGTTGGTTGAAATATCTGCGGCCCGGCACTCTACTCGACCACCCCCTAGCGGAATGCGCAGCATATTGGTGCGATTGTTGTTGCCATAGCACACATATACCGGAGCCCAGGTAAACCCGGACATACTGCCTTTTCGCACCAGTCTCTTGTAGCTGTTTACCGTAGGACAGGTAACCGCAACAATTGCCTTAGCATGTTTGAGCACGCCCGCAATAAACTGATAGCCCAGCTTAGAAAGTCCGCAAGGATCATCAGCATCTTCAAAGAGATTTTCGCCGGTTTCAGTATCGGCCAGCGACATATTGTAGTGAGCACCGCTGCCGGTTTGGTTTGCAAAAGGCTTTGGCATAAAGCTGGCAAAGTACCCTTCTTCGCGAGCTAGCTCTTTTACCATAAGGCGAAAAAAGGTCAGCCGGTCAGCCATTTTTAGCGCGTCGCAATAGGTAAAGTCTGTCTCGAACTGGCCCTGCGCGTCTTCATGGTCAAAAGAATAAACGTCCCAGCCCAGATCGTTCATAGCGGTGACGATGCGGTCAATGATTTTGTAGTTGTCTAGAACAGTAGGCAGGGCATAGGCGGCTTTGGCAAGCGTGTCGCGATCGCTCACAGGTGCAAACCCTTCCTCCGTATCTTTAAAAATAAAAAACTCTGTCTCAACCCCTAAGTTGAACCGATAGCCCATGTCTTCGGCCTGCTTCAGCGCGTTTTTAAGAATAGTGCGACAGCAGGCTTCAAACGGCTGTCCAACAAGATGCAGGTCGCTTGCAAACCAGACTATCTCTGAATTCCAGGGCAAAATAATCGCACTGTCTGGATCGGGCATTGTGCCCACTTCATCATCGTTTATCTCCTGCGGAACACCGTCTAATGCGGCACCGGTAAACAGCTCTGAGCCTTGCATCATCCTGTCAAAATGGCTCAGCGGCACCACCTTTCCTTTACACATACCGTGAATATCAACAAAGCTGGCCAGCGCATATTTCACACCTTTCTCCTGCAGCGACTTTTGCAGTGATTGCAGTTCTGAGGAGAGCGGTTTGATGTTGGGGTAAGCCATATTTTAGGAGGCAGATAAGGTAGGTTAATCTCACCAAACGGATAGCGAAGCGAAAAGTAAAACTTAGCGTCAAACCCGACAGCAGCTTCGTAGCAACCATCACAAAAGCTACTAAAAAAAGAGAGATTGTACTCGTCAATCCCGATCTTTGGAGAAAGAAAACCTCGCCTATGCGATTTTCTCTCTTTCACTTGCTCAAGCTCCGGGATATTCCTATACCTGCGAGATCTCCTGTGCCTGCGAGATCATAGATTCATGCCTACATTCAGCAACGCCTACGCCAAGGTTGGCGCAGACGTACAGTCAGCAAGACACAGACAGCTATGCGATTAGGCAATCATTGACTGCTGACAGTGCCGGATAGGTGAATTCCATAAAACCGTCAATATCGCGAGTAACAAATAGCTTCTATCTCTGAGGCGATCGCACAGGCTATTTGCATAGAATCTTTAAAATCTGGAAGGCTCAATTTGATTACTTTCGCCAAAACACCCTGATCTACCACGCAAACTTCCATCAGCATCAACCGCTTGCTAATAGCTGCGATCGCCAATCCAGAGATTTTTATCTGACGACTATCAAATAAGACGGCTATCAAATAATATATGTCGGTAACAGTGGTTGCAGACACACGGCCCCATGACTAAGCCTGACTCGACAGCCTCCAGCAAAGAAGCCGTATCTGCAACAAAAAGCTCTCGGGAGAGCAAATCTCGGGAGAGCAAATCATCTAGCAGAACAGTGGTAGGTGCCTTTGACTAGCTATGCGCCCTCATTAAACGAGGAGAGAATGATGACGCATAGCTAAGGCTGCTTTGGGCTCGAAGTCGCTTATACAGCAACCGCTTCTGACCGCTCTGTCAAAGAAGTTGCGTGAGAATAAGCCTTTGGGTGAACAACAGTCACGGAACAAGGGGCGTGGCGAGTTAGGTAGTTAGTGATGCTGCTGGAGTTTGTGCGATCGCGACTGCCAGCTACAATCAAATCAATGCTATTGGCTTTTGCAACTTCGCAAATTTTTCTTTCTGGCGTTCCTTGAACTTGCAAGTGAGTTGTCACAACACCAGCGGCCTCAGCTTCTTCTCTCTTTTGCTTAAGCAGCGTGCCGTAGCGATCTTCAAACTGCTGCCACTCATCGTTATACTCTTTTTGTGCAGAGCTTTCCAGGTCTCTCACAAAGCTGCCTACAAGGATCTGAGGGTGTCTGGGGCTATCGGAAGAGAATGCGTCTAGCACGTGAACCAAAAGCAATTCGGCCTTAAGCGCTTTGGCCATGTCTAGAGCTGTATCAAAGGCCCAATCACTCGAAGCCGACTCGTCTATAGCAACTAGAATTTTATTCAACATGAAAATTTGCTCCTTTATTTGAAATAATTTCTGTATAGTACGCTACTAATTATCAAAGAGTTTGCAGGAAATGGCAAGAGTAAATTGATGTTTTTTAGCAATTGTTAGGAACTATCCATCTTTGGGAATAGCACTCTTAAAGTCTTAGGCATAGCCGTTTGCACTGGCTCGTCTCTCCAATGGCTAGCAGCTAACGACTAGTTACTACATTGACGCGATCGCACCTCACAGCGGTCTATTAACGCGCTCACACCCACGAGCGATAGATCAATTCTGACAGCCGCTCTGTCTATCGGGTGAGATTCTAACGGTGAAATGTATTCTGGGGCACTTATTGTGGGACGATCGTTGGCAAGATTGAACCTAACCCGTCATGACATCGTCAAAGCGTCGAAGAGCACAAAACTCAAGAAAACGAGGCCTCAGAAAACAAGGCCCCAAAAAACAAGGCCCCAGACGGAAAACAAAAAAAAGTCCTATTAAACGCGAATTAAATGACTTGGTGCGGGGGCTTTGCGGGGGCTTTTTGTTTGGGACGCCCCTGCTCTATACGATGGAAGTTTGGTGGATTGGCTCGTCGGTGCTGCCGCCTCAGCTAGCAGGCGTTTTGCTGACCACGCTGCTGGGCACCTACTTACTTAGCCGCACGGCAGGCTTTCGCAAGTCGCAGGCCACCACAGAAAGAGAAGCTATTGGCGACGCGGTAGAAGCGATCGCACTCGGCATTCTGTGCGCCACGCTTATGCTCATCATCCTTCGTCAAATCACCTTCGAGACTCGATTCAGCGGAGCCCTGGGCCAAATCATCTTTGAAAGCGTTCCCTTCTCTTTGGGCGTCGCACTGGCCAATCAGTTTCTACAAAGCTCAGACGAATCAGAAGACTCATCCCCATCTGGCCGAGCATCATCTAGCCAGTCATCCGGTCAAGCCTCTTCTGACCAGCCAAAACTCAGCAAAATGGAGCGATTCTTTCCCGAAGACAACCTCAATGAAACCATCTCCGATATTGGCGCAACTCTGCTCGGTGCCCTCATTATCGCCTTCAGCATTGCCCCTACCGACGAAGTCACCGTTTTGGTCGCTGATGTCAACGGCCTCTGGCTAATGCTCACGATACTCATTTCGCTTTTACTCTCTTACTGCATTGTGTTTCAGGCAAACTTTACCCGCCAAGAGCAGCGTCGCCTGCAATCAGGACTGTTTCAAGGGCCGCTAAGCGAGACGGTTTTCTCCTATCTGCTCTCCCTCACGGCAGCGGGTCTGATGCTAAGCTTCTTTGGCAAAATCAATCCTGATGCCGGTATCGCCCTGGCCTTTCGGCAAATTTTAATTTTGGGCTTACCAGCGACTATCGGCGGTGCTGCCGGGAGGCTAGCCGTATGAACAAACCGTCTAAAGAGCTTTTTGAAGACCAGCAAGAAAACCAGGCAGAAGACCAGCAAGAAAACCAGGCAGAATCTCGGTCTACGGCTGAGCGCGTTAGCTTTTTTGCGGCGTTGGTAATTTTGCTTGGCATTGTTAGCGGCGTAGGATATCTGTGGATGAGCGATCGCAATCAGTCTCCGCCCGTTTTAAAGGTATCTACTAGCCGTACAGAGCAGCGTCAGGCCGACTACTACATCCCCTTTACCGTTACCAACCTCGGTGGCAAAACTGCCGCCACCGTTCAGGTCACCGCCGAGCTACGCATCAACAACGAAGTCATAGAGTCGGGCGAACAAATGATAGATTTTCTCTCTCGGGAAGAAGAGGCCACAGGCGCATTTATCTTTGTTCGCAATCCTAATGAAGGCGAACTGACGATCAGAGTTGCCAGCTACTCAGCGCCCTAGTCGGCTGACTGTGGCTAATGGCGGCTAATGGCAATGTTTGCGGCTTAGCTGATTTGATTGATTTGGCTTCAGACAGATTTAGCGTCAGACATGGCGGTGCGAGCCATAGATGCGATCGCCTGATCGGTCGCCTTTGGCAGCTGATAGTACTTTCCACCCGCTACTTTTGCCAGCTCTTTACCAAAGCCCGTTGAAACAAACTTCCGCTCCGTATCAATCACCAGCATCTGATAGCCCGTTGCCCGAATATTCCCGGCAATCTCCAACAGTTCTGCCTTCAAGTCGGGCTTTTCTGCCGCTTCATCTGGCTCATCACCCAGCGATCGGGCCAAGGGCACATTCCCCCGTCCATCCGTAATCGCCACAATCACCACGCTGCCTACATCTCCAGACTTTTGCGCATTTGTTCCTACGCGCACCGCCTGCATTAACCCATGCGCCAGCGGCGACCCACCGCCGCAAGCCATTGTCTCTAACCGACGTTTGGCCGCCGTAATAGAGCGCGTCGGCGGCAACAACACTTCAGCCTGCTCACCTCTAAAGGGAATAAGCGCAACCTGATCTCGGTTCTGATAGGCATCGGTCAGCAGGCTGAGCACCGCGCCTTTGGCATTCTGCATTCGGTTCAGCGCCATCGAGCCAGAAGCATCGACAACAAAGATAATCAGTGAACCCGCTTTGCGAGCTAGGCGCTTAGCACGAATATCACTTTGTTCTACAATCACCTTGCGATCAGGAAAGCGCTCGCGGCGAGACTTTTGATAAGGCGCAGCGGCTCGCAGGGTGGCATCTACCGCAATTCGGCGAGCCTGACCGGAAGGGATAAAGGGCTTGATATAGCGGCCTCGCTCATCAGAGAAAATAACGCTGTTCTTTCCAGAAGCGCCCTGTTTGGTCTTGCCCTCGGCAAAAGACATTAGAGACTGATCTAAAACAACGCCTTCCGCGTCAAACACAAACTCTTCAGGAATAGACGGCGGGGTTTCGGGCTGTTCCTGCTCGTCTTCTTGATCCTCGTCATCATTATCGTCAGACTCGTCTTCTTGATCCTCATCAGACTCATCTTGCTGCTGATCTTGCGGCGGGGGTGGCGGGGGCGGCTGGTCGTCATCCGTTGGCGGAATAGAGCTAGAGCGCGGAACAATTACCAGCTCAACTGCATTTCTCAAGTCGTCAGCGGTTACCGTTGTGCGGCCATCTAGCGCGGCGCAGGCTTTGGCCACGCGCACGGCAAACAGCTCGGCTCGGTGCCCCATAACGCCGCCACGCAGCGCTTCAGTAACCAAATAGCTAATTTGATCGGTGGTAATACGAACGTCTTTTAGCCACTCGCGAGCCAGGACAATCTGCGTTTTGAGCGTGTCAATTTCTTCTTCAAATTCGGCGAGAAAGCCGGTGGAATCAGCGGCGAATTTGTTGACCTGTTCTACTGCGGCCACGCGATCTTCTAAGGTGAGTTCGGTATCTGCGGAAAGTGCGATCGCAATTCTATCCAACAGATGCTCTCGCAGATTCCCCTCTTCTGGATTATACGTCGCAATCATCAGCGGCGTGCAGGGGTGCCGAAAGCTGATGCCTTCTCGCTCAATTTTGTTGTTTCCTTCAGTTAGGGTCGTCAACAACAAATTACCAATCTGATCGTCTAGAAGATTTATTTCATCGATATAGAGAACGCCTCTGTGCGCCTCAGCCAGCAGCCCCGGCTGAAAAACACTCTCCCCAAGTTGAATAGACTTCGCAACATCAACAGAACCCAGCAGGCGATCTTCAGTTACACCCAGCGGAATTTGAATAAAGGGCGCTTTGATGACTTTTGTCGGCAGATCATCTACTGGCGTATCGGCATCGAACCGGCTGGCAGTTTCATCGTCCCACCCTGTCGGGTCGGTAGGGTCGCAGTTGCAAGAGCCTTCAATAATCTCAATTGGCGGCAGTAGCTGATAAAGCGCCCGCGCCAGGATGGATTTTGCCGTGCCGCGCCGACCGGCAATCACCACGCCACCTAGCCCCGGATCAACCGCTGAGAGCAGCAGGGCAAACTTAATTGAATCTTGGCCAACAACGGCCATGAGGGGAAAGGCTTCTGGCGTTTTGTTAGTAAGCAGCGTGGGCATGAAAGAGAAGAGATTTCGGGGCAGAATCTGGTTCTCTACATCTAAAGGGAACCAGATCGCTAGGACATGGAGCGCTAAGAGCCATAAGAGCTAGGAGCGCTAAAAACTAGGAAGGCTGGCGACCCATCGTGCTGCTTCCTGGAATAATCGGGACTTCTACGGCTTCGCGGAAGCCTTCAACGCTTTCGTCAAACTGAATAGGAAGAACGCCAATAACGTTCTCGTGGGGCCGAGGGATAATGACCCAGGTTTCAAGGACGCCGCCGGGTGCGTTTTGGGCCGCCTCTACACCGGCTTCCATCGCTGCTTTGACTTCTGAAACGTCGCCTCGAATGTTGATACAGAATCGGGCGCTACCGGCTCTGATGTAGGTGACTAAGGTCACTCGCCCGGCCTTTACCATGGCATCGGCTGCTGCCAATACGGGAGGAAACCCTTTGGTTTCGAGTGATCCAACTGCCTGTCCCATCTATGATCTCCTAAACGTGAATGGAGGTCACGCTTTTGCTATTGCAATGACTCTATGAACTCCATCACTGATTGTAAGGGAGAAGGGGGACGGTCTCAATTGAGTAAGGGTTTATCTTTCTTATCGAAGTGATGGGGCCGGACGTGCATTAGCAGTTTGGCTTCGACTCCGCTCAGCCAACGGTTGAGTATCAAATATCTTGCATCTGGCCCAGTGGCTGAACATTTTGCATCTAGCCTGGTGGCTGAGCGTAGCCGAAGCCACATTACTCAACAAATGGCAAAGACTCTTCTGTGTAGTCCAGCTCTAGCGTAGTCAAAACATTCTGAGTCGGGTTTGGGATCAAGGTATGCGCGTAGGCCCCGTCGCCGTAGCAAGCGTTGGCAGCTTTAAGACCCGCTTCTAGGGCCGCTTTGGCTTCCGCGTTGGGTCCGCGAACAACGACGTACTGATGACCGCTGTCAGCCGGTGCGATTTTGATTAGGGTGACTCGGCCTGCTTTGACCATGGCATCTGCCGCTGCAAGGGAAGCGGGAAATCCGTGGGTTTCGATAGTGACAACGGCAATGGGCATGGGGAAAGAAGGATGAAGAGGAATGAGGCAGGATGACGTAAGGCTTTGGGCAGGCAGCTTGTACCCGCTAGTCCATCATACGCTTCTGTCTGAGCCAAATTCTGTCTGAGCTAAATTCTGTCTGAGCTAAATTCTGTCTGAGCTAAATTCTGTCTGAGCCAAATTCTGTCTAGGCCAAAAAAACAACGACTTCTTTTCAATCGTCTCTTCTGATTTTTGACTCTTCTGATTTTTGACTTCAGACTTTAATGCCACTGGGCTGATCTTTGGTGGCAATGATGCGATCGCACCCCGACTCTGGATAGGCCCACGCATAATAGCTTTCCTTCGGGTTCCCCCAGCACAGCAGCAGATACAGCTCACTGCGGGTGGCTTCGACATCGGCCCATTCGGCGTGGTCTATCAGGGTTTCGACGCGAGCGAGATCGGTGGGGTCAGGCGGGTTGCCCGCGCGCCAGAGGTTGAGGCCGGTGATAGCGGCGCGCCAAAAGGAAATGACGACGCCTTTGGCCGCGCCGAGTCTGAGTTTGTCTTCGGCGGTGGCGGTCAGCTGCGGGTGGATTTCGGGGAAGCGGACGCTGTGGCCCTGAAAATGGCACTCACGCCAGACGATGCCAGAGACGCCTTCGGCAATTTGGTACTGATGAATCTGGTCGCGAAAGTCACGAAAGGCATAGATTTGGCTGAGCTTTTGGGGGCCGATGGCTTTGGCAATAACCGGGTCATCTATGCGGCGGTCGGTGCTAAGAAGAAGGCGATCGCCTCGCACGGCTGCTTTCATCTCGGCATTGAGAATGTCTAGTAGCTGCGCGGTGGTGTAAGCCATGGCTCGCCAAAGATGAAGGTCTCTATGACTGCCATCTTACCTTACGAGAAACTCGAAAGCGCCTGAATTAGCAGCGCATAAATGCCGTCTGCATTGACAGTTTCAACCACTTGGATAGGGGATCCTCTATTTTTTCTGCTGACATCACCAAACCAGTCAACAACCGTGCGGCCAATGGTTTGTTTGCCTGTCATCTCTACGGCAACGTTGACTGTGCGGGTGGTGAAAAGATTGGGATTGTGCAGGTAGGCCAGCACACAAGGATCGTGCAGCGGTCCACCGGGGAGTCCGTAGCGGGCCAGATCGTGCTGCCCATAAAAAGAGAGCATTCCGGCGGCGGCGGTACTGACCGGGTTACCAATGGCGCGAATATCAGCCAGGCGTTCGGGGGTGGTCAGAACTTGATGGGTGGCATCTAGGGTAATCAGCGTGGTAGGAATGCCCGCGCTGAGAACAACGTGGGCAGCGTGCGGATCGACATAAATGTTGAATTCGGCGGCGGGGGTGATGTTGCCCTGGCCCATTGCGCCGCCCATAATGACGAGCTGTTCGATATGGTCAGCAATTTGGGGGCACTTGATCAGGGCAACGGCTAGGTTAGTAAGCGGGCCTAGCGCGGCGATTTGCAAAGGAGCGGGGGCACTTAGCAGCTGTTCGATCAAAAAGTCTACGCTGTGCTGAGTTTGCTGTGATGGCGGCGGCGCGGGTAAGTCTGCGCCTTGCAAGCCGGTTGCGCCATGAACGTCTTCGGCAGTGGCCAAAGGTCTCAGCAGCGGGCGGGGGCAGCCTGCAAAAACGGGAATGTGGCTGTGGCTGGCGAGTTCACAGATTTTGCGGGCGTTGGGATAGGTGAGGGAAAGCGGTACGTTGCCTGCGACCGTTGTGATCCCGGCGACGGGTAGATTGAGGCCAAAGGCGAGCAGAAGCGCGATCGCATCGTCGACACCCGGATCGCAGTCAATCAAAATAGGCGTTGTCATATGGGGTCGGTCGTTATGGGTTGACGAAGAAAAAACTAGGAGAGGACAGGACTAGGAAAAGACAAGACAAGGTGCTAACAGACAGGGGCAGTTTTACGATAGTTTAGGAGCCATATTGTCAGGCTCTTTTTTTGATGCAAGCCTGCATACAAACACACGGCGCTAGCAATGACTCAGAATTTGGTGATAAAGGCTGCTGAAACTATAGGTCAAGCCGCGATAGATCAAGCCGCGATAGACCAGGCCGCACTAGGTCAAGCCGCGACAAGATCGGCTGTTAAAGGGCAAGTAGCCAAAAAGCAAAGGCTGCTGCCGCTGTTACTCATCGCTAGCGCTAGCCTGCTCATCCTCTCGGGCTGTGAAGGTAGTCAGCTTGGCAGCCGCCTAGAAAATTCACTAGAGCCCGATCCTCAGCTAGCCAATCAGGCCACTGACGAAACCGACAGCAGCGCCCAGGCCGATACGCCGCCAACCACGCCGCCCAAAGAAGATTCTACGCCACCCGAGGAAGCGCCCACCGCAGAGCCGTCCGCGCCTGTGACCGCTGGCGACTACAAAGACATTGGCAAAGCCCCGGCAGAAATTCAGCCTTATCTGGTTGATCTGCTGGCGCTAGACGTGTTAGAAATTCGACCACCCGCAGCAACTCCGGCCCCGGCACCCGCCCCAACGACAGCAGAGGGTGAAACCTCTGACGGTGAAACGGCTAAGCCATCCACACCTGCGCCTAAGCCACCCACACCCGCTGGCCCAGATGAGTTTCGCCCTAATCAGGCTATGACCCGCCGAGAGTACGCGCGCTGGCTGCTAGCTGTAAACAATCGCCTTTATGAGGGCGATCGCAACCGTCAGATTCGAGCCGGGGTCACCAGCAGCCAGCCGGTCTTTCAAGATGTGCCCGTTAGCGATCCAGATTTTGGGGCGATTCAGGGCCTTGCCGAAGCAGGCATTATTCCTAGCCCGCTCACTGGCAGCAGCACCACCGTTACCTTTCGGCCCAACGCGCCGCTCACCCGCAAAGACCTAATTCTATGGAAAGTTCCGCTAGATACGCGTGAAACCCTGCCATCAGCTAGCGTCAGCGCCGTCGAGCAAACCTGGGGCTTTCAAGATGCGGCTAAAATTGAGCCGCGCGCTTTGCAGGCGGTCCTTGCCGACAATCAAAACGGCGACTTTGCCAACATTCGCCGCGCGTTTGGCTACACCACTCTCTTTCAGCCTGACAAAGCCGCGACTCGCGCAGAGGGCGCTGCCGTTCTGTGGCGCTTTGGCAAGATGGACGAAGGCGTAACCGCCGCTGATATTCTCAGTGGTGGAAGTAACAGCAGTAGCGGCAGTAGCGGCAGCAGTAGCGATAGCAGCGGTAACAACAGCAGCGCTACCCCAACGCCAGCCGCAGAAAGCACTCAGTAAAAAAGACTCCTCTAAACACCCCTCTGGTAGTTGATTTTTGATGATTGATTCGATGTCGCCACAGATCGATCTAGATGCAGCGCCTGGACGCGACGTGTGGCATGAAGATCATTTTTTTGACACGATTGCAGAGCTGGTGATGTTGCACTCACCTAGCGGGGTAGAAACTGAGGTGAATGCCTATTTGCTCGACCGGCTACAGGCAGCAGGCGTAGAGCACTGGCAGGATGCGGCGGACAATATTGTGGTGCGAATTTGCGGCGAGATTAAGGACCAAGGCGCGATCGCTATCACCGCGCACAAAGATGAAATCGGAGGCATTGTCAAACGCGTCGAGGCGCAAGGTCGCCTATCGGTGCGGGCGCTCGGTGGGGCCTATCCGTGGGTTTATGGCGAGGGCATTGTAGATCTGCTGGGCGACCATGCCACCATTAGCGGCGTGCTCAGCTTCGGCTCGCGCCATGTCTCACACGAATCGCCCCAGAAAGTGCAGCAGGAAGGGCAGGCCGTCACCTGGGCCGACGCCTGGGTAGAAACCAAGCTGACAGCCGACGCCTTACAGCAGGCAGGCGTTCGCCCCGGCACCCGCATGGTGGTGGGCAAGCACCGCAAGCGTCCTCTACGGCTAGGCGACCATATCGCCAGCTACACCCTAGATAACAAAGCCTCTTTGGCCATTTTGCTAGCGCTAGCCGAAACCGTCAAAGCGCCACCTGTAGACGTGTATCTGGTTGCCTCCGCCAAAGAAGAAGTTGGGGCCATCGGCGCGCTGTACTTTACCGGGCGGCAAAACTTCGATCAGCTCATTGCCCTAGAAATCTGCCCGCTCTCGTCCGAATATCCAATCCAAGACGGCCCCGCGCCCGCTCTGTTTTCGCAAGACAGCTACGGCCTGTACGACGAAGGCCTGAACCGGGAAATTATTGACGCAGCAGCGCGATCGCACCTTCCCCTTCAGCTTGCGGCCATCAGCGGCTTTGGCAGCGACGCCTCCATCGCTATGAAATTTGGCCACGTCGCCCGCGCCGCCTGCCTTGCGTTTCCGACCGAAAACACCCACGGCTACGAAATCGCCCACCTCAGTGCCATTCGCAACTGCTACAAAATCCTCAAGACCCTGATTGCCACCCTTTAAGCGCCAAACCCTTTAAGCACCAAGCCTTTTAAGCACCAAGCCTTTTAAGCACCAAGCCTTTTAATCGCCAAGCCTTTATCACTCCTCATTCTCTTCTCCTTAGTGTGAGACAGCCCGTACTATGAGACAGCCCGTAGATCGCCCCAGATTTCTGAGTCTTCTTTCTGATAATCCCCCGCGCCTTCGCATTGGCGAGGCCGAAAACGAACCCCGTCACGCGACCTGGCTAGAGCTGTTCTACGACCTGGTTTTTGTTGTTGCGGTTTCGCAGCTAGCACACAAGCTTAGCGGTGATGTTTCCTTACGCGGATTCCTCGGCTATGCGGGGCTGTTTGTGCCGCTGTGGTGGAGCTGGATCGGCATTACTTTTTATGCCAACAGGTTTGATTCAGACGATCCGATTCGACGGGTGATGATGGGCTTGCAGATGCTGGCGATCGCAGCGCTAGCTGTCAACGTTCACCACGCTTGGAGCACCACCTCCTTTGGCTTTGCGCTCAGCTACATCATTTCTAGACTGCTGCTAATTGTGGAATATTTACGCGCTGTCAAGCACATTCCCCAGGTCAAGTCTCTGGTTTATCCGATGAATGCCGGATTTGGGGTGGGCGTGCTGCTGTGGATTGTCTCCTTGGCGGTGCCGGTTCCCTGGCGCTTTGGCTTTTGGGGTGTGGGTCTGCTGGTCGATTTTGTATCGCCGATTGTGCTCTCCGATCGGCAGCGACAGTGGCCCCCTCACGCCGAGCATCTGCCCGAGCGCTTCGGCCTGTTTACCATCATTGTGCTGGGTGAAGCGGTAATCGCGGTAGTCAACGGCCTGTCGGAAATGGACTGGAGCTTGCCGGTGGCCATCACTGCCATTTTGGGTTTTGTCACGGCCTTTGGCTTGTGGTGGCTATATTTTGAAAACTCGCTGAGCAAGGCGCTAGAGAATGCAAAAGAGACGGGTAAAACGTTTATTTTGCAGGTCTGGCTGTACGGCCATTTGCCGCTAGTGATTGGCTTGGCCGCAGCGGGCATTGGGGTAGAACATGCTGTCATTGGCGAAACGACCTCGTCTTTACCCGACAATGAGCGCTGGCTGATGGCCGGTTCAGTGGCCCTGTGCTACGTATCGCTGGCAATTTTGCATCGAACGGGGGTCATTTTTGAGTGCAAGGTAAGAACGATGCATCGGCTAGCCGCCGCCGGGGCCGCGCTGGCGATCGCAGCTTTTGGTACAGCGCTATCGCCAATGGCGGTGATGGGTGCGATCGCGCTAATCGGCATTGTGCAAGTAGGCCTAGACCTATTTCAACAGCAGGCAGGCTTAGGCAAGTGCTGATCAAGCCAACTATCCGGGTAGCCGCTGATTCGGCCCCTCTAAGTCTTCTTGATCCAGCCCATTTATTGGCACTCGTCGCAGTGCCTGAGCGAGGGCCTCTCGTTTAATCGGCTTGCGCAGATAGTCATTCATGCTGACTGAAAAACAAAGCTTGCGATCGCGTGCCATAGAATTGGCCGTCATTGCAATAATCCAAGTATTTGCATGCATCGGCAGCTTCCGAATCTGACGCGTTGCCTCCACCCCGTCCATATTCGGCATCCGCATATCCATCAAAATAACGTCATAGCGCTGCCGCAATAGCGCCGCTAGCACCTCACTGCCAGAATTAGCCAGATCTGCCTTGTAGCCCAGCAGCTCTAGCAGCCTCAGCGCTACCTTTTGATTGGTCCGATTGTCCTCGGCCAGCAAAATTCTCAGCGCGCTGTATCTGTTTGAACTGCCTGGACTGTTTGAACTGCTTGGACTGTTTGGACTGCCTGGACTGATTGGACCGTTCGGACTGTTTGAACTGCTTGGACTACTTGGGCTGTTTAGACTGCCGGTCTCTGACAGCGGCGGCGAAACATCAGGCGCAGTAGCCAGCGTAAAGGGCTTTACCGATCGCAGCGCCTGATAAAAAGAAGCCTGCTTAATTGGCTTCCACAGCATCGTCACTTCCGGCGGCAACGCCTGAATATTGCGATTCAACAAGCTCAGAAAAATAACCGGCAAATGCTCGTTCTCGGCGGCGGTGCGCAGCGTTTCTACAGCCGCACTCACGCTGCCAAAACTATCTGCGATCGCCCCGTCCAAAACGACCCCGTCAAACGCTGGCGCATTGCGAATAAACATCGCAGCCTCCGCCATAGACGATACCCGCACGCAGGAAACATCCAATCGCTGTAGCTCACGTTTCATCTGCTCACAGCGCGTTTTATTCCGGTCTATCAACAGCAGATAGGCCCCTTGCAGCACGCTCAAATAGCTGGGCAAAGCAGTGCTAAGCTGCGCCGCCTTAGACTGAAACGTAAAGTAAAAAGTACTGCCTTGACCCACCGTGCTTTTTACCCACAGATCGCCACCCATCCGCTCAGTCAAACGTTTACTAATAGACAGGCCTAAACCAGTGCCACCGTACTTTCGCGTCGTCGAAGTACTCACCTGGCTAAACGGTTCAAATAGCTTAGCCATTCGATTTGCCGGAATGCCGATACCCGTATCACGAACCTCAAAACACAGCTCACAAAGATCGAGCGATGTCTCGTCTGAAGACTCGGCCAAAGGCGGCTGAACAGTCGTCGCCAGCGCTTCTTTTTTCAGCCTTGACGGCAGTCCTAGCAAGTTCTTTTTGGGCTCTATCGGTCTCGCACTTACCCGCACACAGACCTGCCCTCGCTCGGTAAACTTCACCGCATTGCTAAGTAAGTTAATCAAAATTTGCTGCAATCGCACCGGGTCGCTCACAATCACAGACGGCGCACTCGCATCAATCACATAGACCAGTTCAATTGCTTTTTCCGCAGCGCGCGGTGCCAGTAGCTCCATACTCCGCTCAATCGTTTCGGTCACACTGATCGGGTAGCCCTCTAGCGTCAGCCGCCCAGACTCAATTTTAGAAAAATCCAACACGTCATTAATCAGCGCCATCAGCGTTTGGCTGCTGCTACAAAGCGTTTCAACGTACTCTCTTTGATGGTCAGTCAAAGCAGTATCTTGCAGCATCTCTGAGAGGTTAATGATGGCGTTGAGCGGCGTACGAATTTCGTGACTCATTGTGCTCAAAAAAGCAGAGCGCACCTGCAACAGCGCGTTTGAGCGTAGCCGCCCCCATACAAACAGGCCAATGCCGGTGCTGACAATCATGACGATAGGCGGCACCACCGGCAGCATGTAGCCCACGTGCAGCGCGGCAATACACATTAGTAGCCAGCTCACCGCACTTCCGCTGGTCACCGCCAGCTGCAGCCATGGCCGCCGCTTGTATAGCAGCCAGCTCAATCCTGGGCCCACAATTAATAAAGCGAGTGCAACAGACGGCTGTGGAAGAGCGCGCAGCCAGTTTTGATTGAGTAAATTATCAACGACAGCTGCATGCAGATAGCCACCGGGCACCGGCCAGCGGTTATCAAAGGGCGTGCGCATGGGGGCAAGACCAGAGGTCGCACCGTAGCTGACGATTACGATTTTATCTTTAAAGATATCGGGGGGCGTGTCACCGTTGATAACGTCAATCAGACTAAAGCTGCTCAGCTCGGTTACAGAAGCGGGCCAGTTGATCTGTATCTGGCTAGTGTCAGTCGGAATACTCACTAGCGCCTGATCTAGACTGTAGGCCTGAATTGCCGCAACGCCGAGAGCGGGCAGTTCTTTATAAATAAGTTCAGCCGTGCGAGTAAAGCCGTCTAAATCAACCGGCAGGCGGATGTGGCCAGTTGCGATCGCGGCCGCCGACAGCGATCGCATCGGCTCTACCGCAGTCCCTTCTGGGCTCCAGGCTTGGCCAATAACGACCCGGCCATGAAGTGCCATCTCTTCTGCCATCAAAGCTGTCGCAGAGAGCCTACTTGTCGTCGTATCAATAGCTTGAGGCTGATCGTAAGCCGCAGGCGTGCTGTCAGCCAAAATCAAATTAAACGCAATCACGCTGGCATCTTCTTTTCTTAGCTGCTTAATTAGCTGCGCGTAATAGCTACGAGAGATGGGAAATTGACCCAGGGCATCTAGCGTTTTATCGTCAATATTGATCATTACCAACCGCGAGTCCCATCTGGTAGGGCCACGCCAGCGCACCACCTGGTTATGAACCATGTACTCGATGGGCTCCCAAGCCTGAATTTGCATCAGCGCTACCACTGAGGCGCTGGCAATCAGCCCCGGCACCATTCGCGTCAGCTTGCCAAATTGTTTAGACAACAGTCGCATTACGGTATCACCAGCTCATATTGTTGCGTTGTTCCCAGCGGAGTTGTTACTAGCAGCGCTATTCGCCCGTTAGTCGAACTAGAGGTCGAACTAGATACGGTTGCCTCAAACCGACCATTGCGCTCTAACGGCTGTTGTTCACCATTTAACGATAATAAATTGACAGAATCTGTGTAGCCGATAACCTGAACTAGCCGACTGCTCTGGCCATCCAAACGTCCTGTAGGCCGGAGCACTTCGATAGATAAACTCGGGTCGTTGCGTAGAGGCTCGGGCGGTGACGGCGGCTCGTCTGGGCGAATCACAGATTGTTGCTGAGCGTTTACAGTCACAGACTGACCTTGGGCTGATGAGACAACGCTGCCCTCTAGCGTCGCCACCCCGGTTTGCCCCGTCGGACCCACGCTCACGCCAAACTCTGTACCGCGAACACCACTCACGCCTGCGGGCGTATAGATTTCAATTCGGCTGTCTGGATTGCTCAGCGGGCGAATTTGCAGCCGCGCTTGACCACGCAGCACCAATAGCTCTGTGATTCGCCCCCCAGATTGAGTCACACTCAAGGTGCGGATTTGCAGCCGACTGTTTTCTGAAACTGAAATGAACCCTGTGGCCAAATCTACCTCTAACCGAGCAGCGGCCTCCGGACCCGTGATTAAAATATCGCCAACGCTGTTGAGCCGTTCGCCTAGGCGTGCAGGGCGGCGAGCGGCTCCAAACGGAATGATTTCGACGGGGCCATTAAGCCGGGTAATCGCTAGCCAACGACTCCCGCGAATAGTTCGAGACTGCCCCCAAGCAGCCAGTCTTGGGGAAAGTAGTCCCAATAGCACTGCTAGAAAAAACGACCGTCGAACATTAAGCATTTTTCTACACGTCACACAGAAGACAGATGAGCTAACTATGCTATGTCAATTGGGGTAACAATGAGAATGGTGGCATAATTGCGATAAGTTTGGCTAGCTAGGGGTTATTTTATTGAGAAATGGGGTAATTTCTGTAAATGACTCTTGCCTGGTAGCCTGATCCGCGTAGTATGCGGCTGATGGTTTCAGCGTCATCCCGGCGGTCGAAGCTGGCAACTTGAATGTAGCTACCGATACGCGATCGCGTGACAAATGCATCTAAAACGCACGCACGCACGCTATCTAGCGTTTCACGATCTTCTGAAAACAGCACCACCCGGTAAGGGCGATCTAGCTGATAGCCAATGATGATGACCTCGCCCTCTGTCTGTGTGTTGTAGCGCTGAGGTTCTGAGAAAAACTCGCAGGCGGCATAGCTAGGATCAGCCACTGCCAAACAGGCGATCGCGCTAGCACCTATTCCTGGCCCAAGCCCTTGCCAAAGCCGTCTGTTAAAGAAACAACAGACCTGCTTTCTCATACCTATCCCCAAACGATCCTTAATTTAGTCGATCCTTTCATATAAGACTCCTTCAAGGATAAAACCGTGATTTCTCAATTACCCTCTTGTTAGATGCGGGCTTTCAGATGCGAGCTTTCAGATGCGATCGCTAGCGCCATAGGCTCATTAAAGACAGAAAACGAAGCATAAGTCTGTGAGACCAAACATATCTATCAAAAAATATACTTAAGCCGGTCAGTAACAAGCCGCTACATAGCTATTCATCCTCAGTAAGATTAGCAACCACACGCTCAGTCAGCGTTGGAACCGCTAGCCTCGCCGTGGTTACACGATGATGCGTCAGCTTATGACGTAGCGTTTGATAAGGCTTTTGCGCTACTTGGTTAGATGAATCTTCTTCAGACAGGGCTTCAGACGGCTGTCTGTGTGGTGACTGCGCTGGTAGCGTCGCCCATGATTCCTGGGCGGCTTTGGCCGAACTAGACTCGTACGATGGCCGGTCATGAGCCGCCGGTTGACCGGTCAAATTCAAAACAACTATCAGCGAAACAAGTGCGATTCCGACCTGCTGAAACGTCTTCCTGACCAGACGCTTCAACGCGAGCAAGGCCAGCGACGATACGTTAGATTCAGCGGCAGATAGATCGAGAGAAGAGTCGTTTGCCACGGTGGTTCAAAGAAAGAGGTTGTTCAAAAAAAAAGAGGGTTCAAAAAAAAGATTGTTTTTTGCGGTGTCTTCAGACTGCTGACGTCTTTAGATCGCTTGCCCAGTCAACTTATATTTTCTCGGCTTATATTTTCTTGGCTTATAAGTAATATTTGTTTACATTATCAGATTTTTTGGCAGCAGGCAAAAGCCGCTATGCGCTTCTATCAATAGCGAATACGCGGATCTACATAGGCGTTCAAAATATCAATTGCAATGCTCACAACCGCGACGATTGCCGCAAAAAAGACCATTAGCCCCTGAACCACAGGGTAATCGCGCTGCGTAATGGCCTCGTACAGGCGGTTTGCCAGCCCTGGCCAAGAAAAGGTCACCTCTGTTAACACGGCCCCCCCTAGCAGAGAAGCAAAGGTTAGGCCCAAAATTGTAATCACCGGAATCATGGCGTTTTTAAGTGCATGAGCCGTAATAATCCGAAACTCCGAAATACCTCTAGCCCTGGCCGCTTCCACATAGTCGGCCTTTAGCGTTTGACGCAAATTCACCCGCACGATGCGCTCGAACACGCCGCTGATTAGCACCCCTAGCGTCAAACTGGGCAGGGCCAGGTAATAAATCGTCGTCCCAAACTGAGCGAAATCAAAATGTAAAAGACTATCTAACAGATAGAGCCCCGTAGGGCCAGCAGGCGGCGACGCGCTGAGCGGAAACCGAGTGCCAATGGGAAACCAGTTGAGCTGAACTGCGAATATCAGCTGCAAAATCATGCCAAACCAGTACATCGGCACCGCGTAGGTAACAATGCCAAACACCCGCCCGCCCGCATCAAATATCGTATTGGGCCGAGACGCCGCAATCGAGCCCACCGTCAGCCCTACCATCGCCGCAATGATCATGCCGCAGAGCGTCAGCTCAACCGTTGCTGGAAAATGGTCACCAATAATTTGCCAAACGGTCTGCCCCTGACTGGCCAAAGAGCTGCCCAGATCAAACGTGAGCAGCTGACCTAGATAGTCGATGTACTGCTTGATCAAAGACTGATCTAGCCCTAGCTTGGCGCGCATGATTTGCTTGGCCGCTTCGGGCGCGCGCGGGCCTAACAGGGCATCTACCGGGTCACCGGGCGTCGCTCGCATCAGCAAAAAGACAACGGTGGTGATGGTCCAAATCATCAGCGGTGCCAGCAGCAGCCGAGAGAAGACATAGAGGCGCAAAGAGCGAGAGCGAGACATGGCTTAATTTCCTGGCTTAACTGGCTTGTTTAACTGCCTGGCTTAACTGCCTGGCTTGACTGCCTGGCTTAACTGCCTTTCTCAATCTGCCACAGCAAAAACTGCTGGTTAGGCTCAACCGCAACGTTACTCACATCCGCAGTGGTAAAGACGTAGTCCTTGGTCTGCCAGAGGGGAACGTAGGGCACGTCATCGACCATCAGCTGCTGCAAGTCGGTAAAAATGGCATCGCGCTTGGCGGGGTCTTGCTCGGCGTTTTGATCGGCGACTAGCTGATTGGCTTTGTCACTGTAGTAAAAAGAGCCATTGGCTTGAGTAGATCCGACGGTACACAGGGTTTCGGGAGAGCCTTCTTCGCAGGTGAGAAACGGCTGGACAAAGTTCTCAGGATCAAAGTAGTCCGGATACCAGTTGGAGAGCACGCTGTTGTATGCGCCGCTTTCAACATTTTCCCAAAGCGTCGCGGATTCAGCGGTGCTAACGGTGACGTTAACTAGGCCCGGTAGCGCCTGTTCGACTGATTGCTTGATAGTTTGGGCCGCGACCTGCCGAGGCGTAGAAGAGGAGGGATACCAGATTTCAAACGCGAGCGGGTTGGCTTCGGTGATACCGGCGGCGCTGAGGTACTTTTGGGCTTCGTCAAAGTTGCCATCGCCGTAGGCTTCTTCAAAAACAGGCTCGTATACAGGGAAGCTTTTGGGAATGAGGCTATATAGCGGCTCGGCTTGGCCTTTGAAGGCGCGATCGCTAATCAACTGCCGGTCTATCATTGACGCAACGGCCTGACGCACACTCAAATCATCAAACGGCGCAATCTTTTGATTGAGCGAGAGGTAGTTTACTACCGTAGAGCCCGCTTCAATTACCTGCCAGTCGTTGCCTGCCGCGTCTTCTTCTAGCTGAGAGATTTGATCGGGGTCTAGGGTTTGGTAGGCGACGTCTAAGCCCCCCGAAGTAAACGTGTTGTACAAATTGACCGCGCTAGTAAAGACCTGAATGTCAATGCCGCCGTTGGCAGGCCGCACGCCCCAATAGTCTTCATTCACATCTAGCTTGATCACATCGCTGCTAAAGGAAGCCAGCTTGTAAGGGCCAGATCCCACAAAGGTCGTCGGGCTAAATTCACCCGCGCCCAGCTTGTAGGCTTCTGGCGAAACAGGCGTGACGCCAGAGAAGGTCAGCAGCGCCGGGAAGGCCGCAAATGGCTGCTGAAGCGCAATTACCAAGTCACCGTCTACAGAGGCCACTGACTCAATTTTGCCTGCGAGCAATGAAGCCGGGCGGCCCCCATTTTCCATAAAGCGCTCAATCGAGAACGCCATCACTTCGGCGGTAAAGGGTGTGCCGTCGTGCAGGGTCACGTCATCGCGCAATGGGATGGTGTAGGTGAGGCCATCGTCACTGATGGTGGGCATTTCAGTGGCGAGCTGCGGAACCAGATCGGTGGTGCCAGGGGTGTAGGTATAGAGGCGATCGCCCATGTTGTAGAGCAAAATACCCGGAAAAATTTCGTAAGCGTCTGCCGGGTCTAGGGTGCGAGCGCTGAGCGTAGTGCCAATAGAGACGCGATCGCCCCCGCCAATTGCACCCTCTGCCCCGCCCTCTGCCGGAGCCCCAGCGGAATCACCGCCGCTACGACAGCCCACCGCCAGCAAAAAACAAAGGCTAAACAGGCCCAAATACTGGCCCGCTCTAAGCCACCGTCGTCGGGAAAACCACCGCCGGGTCAGCGACTGACGGCAGATCTGCTGCAAACGAAGAAAAAAGGAAACAATCATGAAATGCTCAGAGATAGCCTACATGTAACCTACAACACGTCATTATGAGTGATGGCGTGTAGATTATCACCAAACATCCGTTCTTGTAGCAGGTCTTGTGGCCGTTCTTGTAGCCGTTCTTGTGGCCGTTCTTGTAGCTGAGTAAAGCGTCTAGCAAAGCAATACGCGCTGCCGCTTGCATTCTAGGGCCAAGCTTGTAAGCTATCTTGTAAGCTACGTAAAGTAGAGACACCAACGCCTACACCAAGCTGCAACCATTATGATGATTTTGCCGGGTTCTCCTGTTCGTATTACCAACGTAGACGACACCTACTATGGCTTTGAGGGCCAAGTGCAGCGCGTCACCGACGGTAAAGTCGCCGTTCTCTTTGAAGGCGGCAACTGGGACAAGCTCATCACCTTCAAATCCACCGACCTAGAAGTGGTCCAACCCAAACGAGGCAAAAAGTAAGCGATGCGTCTGCCGCTACCGCAGGTTGAGCCGACCTCGCGCCATCCTGGCCACATTGCCGAGGTGATTGAAACCGCCACCACCGAGTTTTTGGCCCAGTGCCTAGAGCCCAAAGACCTCAGTTTTCCGGCCATGCCGCCCTTTGGCAGCTGGGTCAAAGCCTATGACGAAGAAGCCGCCAACCAGATTTACGGCGTGGTCTATCACGCCACCACCAGCCCCATAGATTCGGTGCACAGAGCCCGAGCCCTCGGCATGTCTTTGGCCGATCTGCGCGAGCAGCAGCCCCAAATTTTTGCCATGCTCAAAACCGAATTTCGAGTGGCCATTGTCGGCTTTATCCAAATGGAGGCCAGCCGCCGCCAACAGCCAGAGAGGGTCTTGGGCAATCGATCTTATCAGCACCTGCCGCCACGCCCGCCGCAAGTTCATCAGTCTGTCCACCGCTGCGATACCCCAGAAATCATTCGCTTCACCGAAGAACTTGACTGGCTTAGAACCCTCTTGCAAGTCACCAACGCGCCAACCGAAAGTCTTGTAGCAGCCACCATTCGCGAAGTCTACAGCTTGCGAAATCTCGACCGCGACTGGCTAGTCAAAGCGGGCCGCATGGTCAGCGTTCTATTAAAAGATGATTATGACCGGCTAAGAATGATTCTCTCGCAAATTCATCCTTGAATATGCAAACTTACGATGCGATCATTGTCGGCAATGGCCTAGCAGGCGCGGCCCTGAGCTATGAGCTAGCCAAAGCAGGCCAGTCTGTTCTGTTAATGGATGACGGCAGCCCGCACAGCGGTACGCGCTATAGCTATGGCGGTATCGGCTACTGGGCCGGAACAACAGACCTAACAGAAACACTTTTTCAAGCCGGGATGGTTCGCCATAGAGAGCTTTCTGAAGAGCTAGGCGCAGACACTCAGCTCAGAGAGCTAGATCTGTTGCTAACAGTAGAGAAAGGCGCAGACATTGACGCACTAAAGGCAAACTACGCCAGCTTTCGCACCCCGCCGCAGTTTGTCTCGGCGCAAGCGGCCTACGAGATAGAACCGCAGCTAAATTCACAGGTGATTGAGGGCGCTTTTACCATTGGCCACGGCCACGTAGATCCAATGTCGGTAGTGAGCGCCTACAACCAGGCATTTCGACGGTTAGGCGGACATCACAACATTTCTGCGGTCATCGGATTAGTCAAGATAGGAGATAAAGTAACCGGCATTACGACCGCGGCCCAGGCATACCCGGCTAAAAACGTAATAGTCGCGGCCGGAGCCTATAGCTTGCAGCTATTGCAGGCAGTTGGCCTACAGATCCCGCTCTATTTCACCCATGCAGAGATTATAGAAACCGGGCCTTTAGACTTTGAAGTCCAAGCCTTTGTCATGCCTGCAACTAATGCTCGAATTGTTATTGAGAACAAAGCCACCGAGCTAGGCGAATGGCAACGGCCCAACCATCAAGTTATGCCCCCCATACTAGAATCTGGCATTGTTCAATTTCAAAACAAAACTGCTCGCATCGGTCAAATCAGCCGCTTTCACACGGCTTTTGCCCCCCCGGTCGCGGCTGAAGTCAGTGAGGCTAAAATGCGTCAGGCGATAGAGCAGCGCCTGCCTGCACTCAAGCGCATACCAGGACACTGGCGACACTGTTTGGTGACTTTCTCACAAGACGGCCTGCCGCTGCTTGGCCCAGTTCCAGGTACTGAGGGGCTACATCTGTTTAGCGGCTTTACGAGCCCTTTTGCCCTAGTGCCACCGGTTGCCCAACACTACGCGCAGTATCTAACCAGCTCCCCAGATGCGCTTTTAGATAAACAGGCAGACAGATGGATAGAGCAGATGTTTGTAACTCGTTTGCAATAGAGAGCACGCGATAGAAATACTCGATTGAGAACTTTATAGACGCGGCCTATTTTCTTGATTCGTATAGATAAGCTCATGCCTATCGCCTTGCCCGTTATCTTCGGCTTGGCCGCAGGCATCACCCACGGCATTGTTTCCGACGCTATAGATCTATCAATTGCCCTAAATCAGTCTGTAACTCTACCTTTCTTCAGCCAGTCACTCAGCGATTAAGAAGCAGTGCGTCGAGCAACTTCTGGCGATCGCACCACCAGCATCAACCCAATCACAACTGGCGCAAACAAACAGCAGGCGTACAGCCCACTGCCATAAGAGCCCGTAACTGACTTAGAGCTGGCCAGCAAAGAAGGCCCTAGCGCGCTGGCAATCACAATCGCCATCATCTGCACGCCTGCGATCGCACCCAAATGCTTTCGGCCAAAAAACCTGGGCAGCACCACCGTCGACAGCGTGCCAAAGCAGCCGCCGCTAACGCCCATACCCACCACCGCAGGCCAAAACATCCAGGGCGTATCTAAATTTGCCATCGCGGCAATGCCCATTGCCTGAAACACCATCATAAAGATAAACAGATATTGAATCCGCACGCGATCGCACGCCACGCCAACCCCATAGCCCACCACCGTTGAGACCACGGCAATGGGCACAAAAATACTGACCATTCGGGCCTCAGCGATCCCCATCTCGGCCCCGATGCTAACAATGTTAAACGTAATGCCCGTAATAGATAGCGCCTGAGAGGCAAAGGCCAGCGTCACCGCCCAAAAGGCAAGCGTACTCAGGGCCTGCTTGCGAGTCACGCCCCAAATTGCAGGCGCGATTCTAGCGCCTTGAGCGTCAGCAATTTCGACAGCATCACCGTCCATCCGCAGCCCACAGGCTTCCGGGTTATCGCGAAACAGCAGCCAGCCGACTATGCTCATCCCTAAGCCCACAATTGCGCCGAGGCTGAGCCAAGTACCGCGCCAGCCAAGCTGTGCGATCGCCTGACTAAAGCCATAGGGCGCAATCGAAAAGCCTGCGGCAATAAAAACGCCCTCAATTCCAGAAACCTGGCCGCGACGCCGGTCGAACCACTTGCCTAGCGTCGTCCGGCTGGTCATGGTCAGCATGCCTTGGCCGCAAAAGCGCAGGCTGATAAAGCCAATAACCAGCAGCACCGCCGCAACAGTCGGCGCAGATAAAGGGAGAAAGTCGCTGAGAAAAAGGGAGAGGCGATCGCACACTGCCAAGTAGCACAGCGTTAGCCCTAGCCCCACTGCCGCTAGCACAACCACGGGCCTAGCCCCTAGCCGGTCTAGCAGCTTGCCGCCAAAAGGCAGCAGACAGCCGCTCGTCAGTGTCCCTAGCAAATAAGCATTAGCAAGCTGCAAGCGCGATAGCCCGGTCGCAGTAATGAGATGATCGGTAAAGACGCTAACGCCAATCGTTTGACCCGGAATGCTCGTGAGCACGCCTAGCACGCTCGCAACGACGATTACCCAGCCATAGAAAACCGGAAATTTGGCAGGTGAAAACGGAAACTCGGGACGAAAAATAGAGGCTTTCATTGAAACGGGCCTGCCAGCTTGCGGTAGATTGTGCGGTAGATTGAATATGTAAAAACTGATAGAGATAGAGGCTCATCTGCGCTTACTTCAGTCTTTGTCAGTTTTGGATTGTAACCATCAGCCTGGTTGTAACTACGGGCCTTAACTATGACAGATAACGCCAAAGGCAGAATGCTGCTCTCCCACAACTTCACCCTGCCTGAGAGTGAGGTTCATTCGCTCAACCGAATAGAGTTTGGGGAGGTGTTTACTCAGGGCCTAAGTGAGGCAGCGGGGTTGACATGCACAGCGATTAGTCATCCTCACTGGGTTATAGAAGTTAGCTATGACGCCAAAGAGTATACGCCAGAAGACGTGGGGCAGCAGTGCGCCAATACGCTAGCAGCCTATCGCAAAGCGCACACCCAAAAAGACTTTACGATCATGGCATTGGGCGGGATAAAAGATACACCTGCAACCAGCCCATATCCTGCGCTGCAGACCGGCGAGTGGGGCGTTGACATCGTAGAAACGAGCGATCCAAAAGAGTTTTTAGAAGAGATTAACTGGAACAAACTGGCCGGGGCAAAGCCTGCTGAGGCTATCTTTAAGCTTGACTGCAAGGTATAGGCAATCTATTCCATACAGCATCTGTGGCCTCTTAGTTTGGGAAAGGCTGTAAACCTATCAAAATTTCTGATCTTTTCTGATAACTCTTTAAATGCTCAGAAAGGATCAGCGTCTACTATATTTTTTAGTTGATTAAACTTGATATGAAACTTACTGAAAAGGTTAAAGAGCCCGCTGTAAAAACAGCGATCGCAAACGACTGTGCTCAGCTCATGGATCGGCAGGTTTCGGCAAAAGGTGGCCTTTCTGGCATGGCGATGAAGACGGCCTATGGCGTGGTCAAAGGCATTGGCTCTAACTATGTGCCGGGGGCTATTTCTCGGCTGCTGCCCGAAACCTGCGCGGCAATTGAGCCCATCTGGGAAGAAGGGGTCGCCAAAGGAGACCCGGTGGCGCATCTGAGCGCAAATAGCGATCGCACGGCTGATTTAATCTTGGGTGCGACCGATGCCCGCATTGCTAGAGTCGGCAACGGGCTGATTGCGGGCACCTACAAAAAGCTACGCAAATCAGTCAAATCCGACGTAGTTGAGGCGGTGCCTGGAGTTGCACAAATTCTTCAGCAGCATGTCGGCTAGTACTGGTTATTTGCCCAAACATCACTTGCTCGAACACCATTTACTCAAACATCTTTGGCCTTAAAAAGCTAAGGAGTTCAGCTGTCCCTGCTGACAGGTCGCTCCAGGCAATGTCACCCAGGGCCAGCTGCGCATAGCCACAAGTGGGTAAGTTTGCGATCGCACTTTTCCCGTTCTGGCCCCTAGCTATCTGGTTAATAAAATCTGTCAGCGCGTTGTTGTGCCCAACAATTACCACCTCTTTCATCTGGTCGTCTAGCGTCTGACACCAGGCCATCAACGACGCCGCTTCAAAAGCATAGAGGGCATTATCAATCGTCCACTGAATCTTCTGTGGGTAAACGGCTTGCGGGTGAACCTCTTGCGGGTCAACATTTTGCGGGCGGCTGTTTTCCTGACTCAACTGCTGAGCCATCTGTTCAATAGTTGTCTGTGTTCGTAGCGCCGGGCTGCAAAATACATTTTCAAACTGACAGCCCGCCTTCAAAATGTGCGCTGCCATCAGCCTGCACGCTTCTAGCCCGCGTGAATTTAGCGGTCGATCAATATCTGCTAAGGTGCCATCGCTCGGGCTAGATTTGGCGTGGCGAATCAGGTGCAGCTTTTTCATAAACATCTCGATATTGAATAGGCAAGCAGGCACTTCGAGTAGGCACTTCGAGTAGGCACCTCAAACCGGCACCTCGAATCAAGGTAGACCAAAGCTGGCCACTCTCACAATGAGATCGCCTGCCTGCGGATCGTGCTCAAAGACAAATTCACCTTTTTTGCGCTCATTGCCAGAGAGAAAATCAAACTCCTGCTCACCCGTTTCGTCGTTGCCGTCAGGGGAGTGTAGCTCGGCCATCACCTGTACGGTTCTGGCAATGCGCCCACCCGTATTTTTGAGCGTAAAGGGCACGTAGTAACGACCTTCTGTCATCCGAGCGGTATCTGCTATTTCGACATGAAAAGCAGGTGGAATGTTTTTACTGAGCTGCCAGTCGTAAAAGATAAGAATGACAATGCTCGTAAGAACAAGCGTAGAGATCGCTAGGGTGATCCATTCTGCGAGCGATCGCACATGAGAGTTTTCCGCCTTCGATCCGCCTGCCTTCGGTCCTGCGTCCTTCGGCCCTTTCTCTGTCGATGCGTTCACCTTCGAGCCTTCTATCTGAGTAATAATCGCCACCTTTCCTAACTCTGCTTCGTCTGTAACTAATTACTAACTTGATGCTGCAAGCTTTGAAGATACGAGTGCGTTCATTATACCGACCCGATCCGATGTCGACTGTCGGCGCTAAAAACGCAAAATCAAGCAAGAATCCGACCAGCCGCACCGCCGACAGAGGCCGGTAAGCCCAGTACGATAATGCTGCTCAGCCACTCTTGCCACGGGTCATCGCCTGCAAGCTGCTGAAAAAAGACCAGCATTAGCGCAGAAGCCGCTAAAACCACAATGTAGGTCACCAGGGTTTCAGTGAGCGGGCTCAGCAACAGCCCCCGCCGCGCCCTTTCTAATCTATCGGTGAACCCCGAGGCAAAGACAATCACATACGAAATCAGCAGGGATGCGGCCATGACCAAAATTAGCCAAAGGGGCGGCAGGTCGGCGGCAATGAGCGCGATTTCCTCAGTGGGGGCAATGCTAAAAGCAATGACGATTGCGCCGATGAGGGTAGCATCGATATCAGCGAGCGTATCGCCAAGGGCATTGCCAATATTGCCGAGGTTAACAGGTGTGGCAGAGAGCGAAAAGGTGTCGGCTTCTAGCGTGCGGCGCTGACCAGATCGGCGGCGAGCGAGCGTAGAGCGCGCTAAGGTAACGCCCAGTGAAAACGGAACACCTTCAAAGACAAGTTTGCCCAGAGCTTCTGAGAGGGGCGTTTCGAGGGTGATGCGACGAAGAATAAGCAGGGCGATCGCAGCGCAGATAATACCAATACCCAGCGCCTCAATGCTCTCTAGTACAGTCTCAATCGGGTTGATGGTAAGCGATCGCCGAAAGCCTTCAATTTGGGTGAGCAAAAGCACCACCACAAAGGTAACCGCCTGCACAGCCAGCAACCGCAAGGAATTTGTGGATGAGCCAATAGCCCACACCTCAACGGTATACAACAGCGGAATGCCAAACAAAAAGCTACCGGCTGCGCCACGCAAAATAGCCTGAAATTCTTCTGCCCAAAAGCTGCGAGCCGGGCGTTCTCGTTCACGCACTGTACTCATATATTCTTATCAGCTTCGCAGTCACCGGGGCGGCAAACGCAACAGACTATTACTAAATGTATCGTCAGTAACACTTTAGGCCTTATTTTTTGAGGGTTAACGTTTTTTTCTCTAAGCGTTCTCTAAGCATTCTCTGAGCAGTTGATCTCAGACGATTTGCGGGTAGTCTAAGTCCCTATGGAACAAGTTTAATGGATGGATTCGACAGCATCCTCATATTTTTAGCCTTAGAAAAGCACTATATTGTGAGCGACGAGGACACAAACTTGCATCACCAAATCTACAGCTAGCCAAATCTACAGCTAACCAGCACAGCAGTTAATCATATAGAGCCATCAATCGGGAGGGACCAGTAATGAATTTGACCATTCACACTAACCGATCGCTGATCGCTAGCCGCCAGATGGCGATTGGGCTAGCGATGATGATGGCGAGTACGTTGGGAGGCTGCACGCCAGCTAACTTGGTAGAGCAAGGCATTGAGCGCGAACTGCCCAAGTATGTTGGCCCTGCTGAAAAGTACGATGTAGAAATACAAGGGCTCAATATTATTTCTGGCAGTGCCGAGACGGTAGTGGCGGTAGGTGAGCGGGTGCGCCCTGACGGTGCGCCTGTGATTGATCGGCTATCGCTAGATTTGCAAGGGGTAGTGTACGACAAACAGACTGAGCGGCTGACGCAGGTGAATAATGCGCGGCTGACGGCAGTGATTAAGACGCCAGATTTGGCTGATTTTTTGGAGACCTATCGCAATGTAAACGAGGCGGAGGTGATTTTGAACTCACCAAACGAAGCCACGCTGCGCATTCGTCCCCAGCTAGGAGACTATTCTGTACCGCCCGGGATTACGGTCGATGTCACCGGGACATTAGTAGGAGAGGGCACACAGCTGCGGTTTGAGGTCAGTGACGTGAGCGCAGCAGGGATCGATATCAGTGCGATCGCCTCCCACCGCCTATCTAACGCCGTCAACCCCCTCGCCGACCTAAAAAACTTACCGGTTCGCGTAGAAATCACGTCTGTCGTCGTTGCCGGGGAAACCATTGGATTAGAAGTGATCGGCGACCCGAGCAGCTTTTCGCTGTAATCTATCGGTCTTTAAATCGGATCGTTTCAATCTCTAAATTGCTTCGATCTTTAGATCACTTCGGCCTCAGATCACTTCATGTTGGGCAGACTGGCAAAATGCTCTAGCAAAAGGCGGTGGACGAAAATATAGCCACCGCCAACTTTTTGCAGAAAAATTCGCTGAGCGGCGTCGTCTAAAAAGCGAGCATAGTTCCAAGGAATACGCCCCTGACAAAACAAAACAAAACGGAGTACACCGTGCTTGACGCAAGCTTCACCGCCGCCAGTCGCCAGGCCAAAAGAAAGACCAGCGGCGGCCCAAAAGTCTGGAGACGTGCTGCCTTTGAAGGCTAGCGAAGCAGTCAGTGAAGCGATGGTAGCGACGACCGCGAAGATAATGGCATTCTTGGCAGACTGCCGGATGCCTTGATTGGGCTGGGTGACGATGGCAATGCGGGCGTCGCTAAGGCCGCGAATAAGGCCATAGGTGGTGCCTAAAACTGCGCCAAAAGAGAGCCCTATGAGGCTAATATCGCGAAAGCAGTTAGGGGTCGTAAGGCAGTAGCTGCGGCTGAAGGTAAAGACGAAAATGACTTTAAGCGCCCAGCCAATAAGCGGCCCTAGAGTAATTCCCAGCAAGAGCGCACGGCTAGCTTTTTGCCAAGACCAGCGCAGGGTTTCTGCGGGAACAATGCGGTAAAGGCCAAAAATCTTCGCGCAGATTGCACCGCCAACTAGCAGAGCTAGCGGCAGCGCTTGGCGGCTGACGACATGCCAGCCAACTAGGGTAGACAGGCTCAAAAAGCAGCCAATGACCAAGACGACATAGGCCGTTCGCTGCGCGTTAGACGTGAGCCAGTTGACCTGCATCCGCTCAATTAAAAAAACGGTCTGTGAGGTTTGGTGCAAATTTACAGCGAGCGATCGCAACCACCGAACCGTTTGCTGTTTGCTGTACGGGCTCGCCATATCTCGGCGCTGAAACATCCGCTCAACATAGGCCGAAAAGAGCTGGTGGGTATAGCTTTTGCCGGGGCTAAGGGCAGGAATTTGGCTGGCGCTGATGCCTTGGTAGGTTAGGACCATAATGTTGAGAATCAGCGGCGATCGCGCTAGCTCGAACAGGTCTTGCCCGCTTTTGTTAACTTGCACATCAACCGGCTGTAGGTCGCTGTTTTGACGGCTTTTTTTTAGTAGCGATCGCAGACCCGTCAGCCCTGTTTCGGCCTGATCGAGATAGTGCCAAATTTGCTCATCGGTGAGCGATCGCACATACACCGCGCTCTGAAACGCCAGCTTTTGGTCGAGCGCCTCGTAGTCATTCACCCGGCAGCAAACCACTAGCTCCGGGCCATAGTCACGATAAAACTGATTGAGCGCTGCGCCACAGTCGCTCTGGAGATCGCGGCGAACTTCATCTAGACCGTCTAGCAACAACAGCATCTGTTGTTCTTTAACCCAGGCTTGGCCGATGGCCTTAGGAATTTGATATTTACTGTTGAGTTCGCTGGCAAGCCATTGTTCAATCGGGCCACCCGTCCAAGAAGAGAGGTTAAAAATCGCCGGAATCCTTTGCTGGCTAACCGGTTGAACAGTTGGTTGGATAGGCCGCCGAGTAGACCGTTGCGCTAGTAGGTCGCGCGCTAGGGTAAGGAGCGTGGTGGTTTTGCCTGCACCCGGTTCTCCTAGAATAAGAAGCGATCGCCCCTCACCGAGCCGTTGAAAAATATCAAAAACGCTCGTACCCGCAGCTAAAGGCTGTACCGGCTGCGTATCGGTTTTCCAGCTAATGTTCCAAGGGAGTGCAAGTGCCTGCTGACGCTCTTCTAGGCCCAGAGTCAGCAACACCTGACCGTGCAAAGACTGTTCTAAAACACCTTGAATCCAAAAGCGATGAACCTTGTTGATTAGGGCTTGCTGGTTGCGAGCAGCAGTCGAGGAGTAGGCGGTCTGTGATGCGGTGTACGGTGCGGTATACGGTGCGGCGAGAGCTGCTTTAGGAAGAGGCTGGGGTGGGACAACTTGAGAAGAAGGACGCGAAGAAGAAGGACGCGAAGAAGGACGCGAAGAAGAAATCTGAGATAAAGGCGTCTGAGGTGGCAACGCAGTCGGGACGAAATTTGTCAGCGGTTGCGGTTGGGAAGAAGTAGACCTTGATGATAGAGGTCTCGATGACAGAGATCTTGATAACAGAGGCGCTAGTGATTGCAGCGCTGATAGAGCGATTTCGGCATCGGTGAAGCGATCGCCTGGATGCGGCTGAATAAGCTGTGCGATAAACGCTATCAGCTGATAATTTGCAGCCCCCACTTCCGTCGCCGTTTCTGTGGCTGCCTCAAGCCGAATGCGCCCGGTGGCGGGGTCCATCGGCTGTGCCGATAAAGATTTCCCAGTAATTGCCTGTAGCCCAATCATGCCGACGGCGTACAGGTCGCTAGCAAAACAGGGTCGTCCGGCTTGCTGTTCGGGGGCAATATAGCCGCGCGAGCCAATCGAAATAGTATGCGCTGCACCGTCTTTGCTCAGCGCGGTAACCATCGTTTTGACTGCACCAAAGTCAATCAGCACCAGCCGTTGGGTTTGGCTGTGTCGAATAATATTCTCTGGCTTAACGTCGCGATGAATGACGCCGTTTTGATGCACGAAGGCGAGCACGCTGAGCAGGTCTTGTAAAAGGGAGAATGTATAGTGCTCGTGGCTAGGGTAGTGCTCGTGGCTAGGGTAGTGCTCGTGGCTAGAGTAGTGCTCGTGGCTAGGGTTCTGTTCACAGACTGAGGTCTGCCCATAAATCTGTCCATAGATCTGAAGCGATCGCAGCTCTTCAGCCATCGTCTCACCAGAAATATACGCCTGCACGAGGTAAAACTCACCTGCCTGCTCGAAGTGAGCAAGCAGCGTTGGGATTTGCGGGTGTGTGCCCAGCTTGTAAAGAGTCTCGGCTTCTAGATTAAATAGGCGCTGGGCAGTTTGTAGGGCATCGGCGGTGATGTCGAGCGGCAGAAACTGCTTGATGACACAGTGAGGCTGACCGGGTAAGTAGCGATCGCAGGCCAAAAAAGTTTTGCCAAATCCCCCTTGGGCCAGCGGGCGAATAACTTGATAGCGTTCTGCCAAAATCACGGCTTATACAAGGCGATAAAGAATAAAGATAGTAATGAAGTCCGTACAATCACCAGCGACTTATCAGCTAAGTTTGTCAATATAGCTGTATGATTATTATTCTGGACAGTGCCTGCTTGAATAGCGCCTGCCTATCTTATAACTGAATACTCACTTCACTAAAACTGAAATGAGTGCGATTGCACGAGCCTTTTGCTTAATCAGCGACTTATTAGCTGCTGGCGGCTCGTCTTGGGAATGGCCTCACATTGCGACAAATCCTCAAAAAAAGACAGCTTTTCAAAGGGCGACTCTTTTAGGACCACAGGCAATTTAGGGCTAACTTATCGCTCCAGTTACCCTGTCAATAGCGGCCCACCACAGCCCACTTGACGCCTGTTGTAGACCTAACCTTCCGATTATTTATGATGGCTTTTGGGCTGCGATCGCAGCCACCTTTATTTCCAAGTCAGCTGTTTTTTGAATCAGCTATTTTTTAAGTCAGCTTCAATTCTTTTTCAACCCTGATCGCTGACTTGCCACAAGCGCTTTTTTGCCACAAACAACTTGTTAAAAACGCTCTATCACAAGCGCTTTGCAGCTTTGCGCTGAGCAAGTTCTGGCCGTTTTTTCATTTGGCTGCGCTAGCTGGTTTGGCTATTAATAGCCCCGCTAACATGGGTCTGCCAGCAGTCTGCCAATAGTTTGCCAACACAACAGTCTGCCAACAGCAGAGAGCTGCACTTGCTTTTGCGAGACAGCCTTTTTGCAGGGCAGCCTTTTGCCAGCCAGCTTTTTTGTGACGCAAATTCGCCCTGCACAAGTTTGCTCCACACCTGCTCTGCTTTCTTGGATGATCCCAAGTAGGTTATCTAAAGGCAGCCATCTTAAAAAATCTCTTTTTGCTTTTTCTCTGGCCTAGCTGCTAGGCCCTTTTTCAATGACTGCTACTGCGACTGCCACCGTGCAATCCTTTCAAGATCTCGACCTTTCTGCGCCGCTATTGCGGGCATTAGATGACGCTGGCTACGAAACGCCAACGCCCATTCAGGCTCGGACGATCCCCTCTATTTTGGCTGGCCAAGACATCATCGGCCAGGCGCAAACCGGAACCGGTAAAACCGCTGCCTTTGCCCTACCGATTCTAGAGCGCATAGACACCAGCAATAATCATCCTCAGGCTTTGGTGCTAGCCCCCACAAGAGAGCTAGCCCTGCAAGTAGCCGAAGCGTTCCAGGGCTATGCCACCCATCTCAAAGACTTCCACGTACTGCCCGTTTACGGGGGCCAGAGCTATCAGATTCAGCTAAAGCAGCTGCGCCGAGCGGCTCATGTCGTTGTAGGCACCCCTGGCCGGGTGATTGACCATATCAAGCGCGGCACGCTGAAGCTAGATAATCTAAAATTTTTGGTACTAGACGAAGCCGATGAAATGCTGCGGATGGGCTTCATTGACGACGTGGAATGGGTGATCTCTCAAACACCTAAAGGTCGTCAGGTTGCGCTGTTTTCGGCCACAATGCCCAGCGTTATTCGCAAAATCGCTCAAAAGCACCTAAATAATCCAGACGAAATTTCGATCAAAAATCAGTCCAAAACGGCTGATACGATTCGCCAGCGCTACTGGACAGTCAGCGGCTATCACAAGCTAGATGCCCTCACCCGCATTCTAGAAGTCGAAGCGTTTGACGGCATGATTGTGTTTGTTCGCACGAAGGTGGCGACGGTAGAGCTTTCTGAAAAGCTAGAAGCCCGTGGCTACAATACTGCGCCGCTGAGTGGCGACGTGCCACAAAACCAGCGAGAGCGCACAGTAGAACGACTTAAGCAAGGCAAGCTAGACATCTTGGTCGCAACGGATGTGGCCGCTAGAGGGCTAGACGTGGATCGCATTAGCCATGTGATCAATTACGACATGCCCTATGACCCAGAAGCCTATGTGCACCGGATTGGCCGCACAGGCCGGGCGGGCCGAGAAGGCGAGGCCATTTTGTTTGTGACGCCGCGTGAAAAGCGGATGCTAAACACGCTAGAGCGCTCTACTAAGCAAAAAATTGCCCAGATGGAGATGCCCTCTACTGAAGTGGTCAACGACCAGCGGATTGCTCGCTTTAAGCAAAAAATTACGGACACGCTGGCCCAAGAAGACTCGCAGTTTTTTGTACAGATATTAGAGCAGTACGAACAAGAGCACGATGTACCGGCGCTTGAGATTGCTGGGGCGCTAGCGCAAATGGTGCAGGGCGAAGAGCCGCTGCTGCTGAAAGAAAAGTCTAAGCCTTCGCGGCGTGATGGTGGAACAGGCGCTGCAACCAGCAGCGTAGGCATGGAGCGCTTCCGAGTAGAAGTGGGCAAAACACACAGCGTGAAGCCAGGACACATTGTGGGTGCGATCGCGAACGAAACGGGTCTAGCCAACAAATTCATTGGCCGCATCACAATCAATGAAGACCACAGCACCATAGATTTGCCAGTAGGCATTCCCAAAGAGACCTTTGACCTGCTCAAAAAGGTGCAGGTGCTTGGCCATCCAATGGATATCTCTAGCCTGGGCAAAACGCGCAGCGATGGCGACTGGCGCGAAGGCAAGCCTAAGCGTCAGAGCAAAACTAGAAGCGGCCCTCCTTTCAAAAAGAAGCGCCGCAAGGACAAAACAGCCGTTTAAGTGCCGTCTAGGTATAGCTAGTTAAGTGCAGATCGTTAAGCGCAGTACCTAGTAACCAGCTTCCCGGAAAGACTGATACGCCTTTTCGGGATGGTACAGATGGCACTGGCTAGCGATAGACCACATAAATGGCAGCGTAAACTTGCGTTCAATCATGTGTTCGCTCCAGTTTTCCTTAAGACTGTCGTGGGCTTTACGCAGGTTGTACGACGGAATGCCGGTTGAAATGTGGTGCGGTACGTGCACGTTGATATCGTGGCAAAGAAATTCGATCCAGCGAGGGTAGGTGCAGTGCACGGTACCTGCGAGCTGGGCAGAGCCTGCATTCCACTCCGACTGAGGGAGAAACTGAATCTCGGGAATGGTGTGGTGCACGATGGTAAAGGTGCTCATCCAGAAGTGGTAGACCATCCAGGGAATGAGCCAGAACTTGACGAAGCCCCAGAGACCAGTAGTGACAATTAGCGCTGGGAAGAGAATGGCGGCAAAAATAATGACAACGGCCATTGAGAAAGCAGCTTTGGCGCGATCGCGCTGCCTAAAGTTTCGCAAGTCGAAGTGGTACATTGCCCAGTGGCCAACCGAACCCAACCACCAAAAATAGCTGCGGATACTGCGCTGCAGAAAACGCATAATGGGGCCATACTTTTCGTAGTCTTCTGGGCGTAGCGGCGTCCAAGCGTTGTCTTCTTCCATCTTATTGGTGTGCAGATGGTGATGGTCGTGCAGCAAGCGCCAGCAGTGAAAAGGGTAAATCAGCGGCAAAAAAGCAATATGACCTACCAGGTCATTTACCCAGCGGCGTTTAGCAAAAGAGCGATGGCCCGCATCGTGCCCGATCACAAAAAAGCCAGTCAGCGCAGTGCCGGTAAAAAACCAGGTAAAGGGAAGTAAAAACTGTGGAAGAAAAATAATGCCGCAGTAGCCTACAATTACAGCCGATACGCTAATAAGCACATGCTTCCAGGCTTTGGTCGTGTCTTTTTCAAAATAAGCCCGAGGCAGGCTTTGAATAATTTCTTTGAGCTGCAAAGGCGTCTCTTCTGGTGAGAGACTGGCAGCAGTAAACCTTTCTGTCGTGGCAGTCAAAAGTCAACACTCCGTGAAAATCAAATAAGCACCTCTTCCGTTAAGCGTGATTGCCCTTGGCTCAGAAATGCTTTAGAAACCTTAACACTTATACCATTTGAAGGTCGGTCACACGATGGAGGGCATTTTCTCTGTCTTTTGATACCCAAACAGGCCGATTATTTATCCACTCCCCTTGATGGAAAATGCAATAGGATAATATCAACGCCTTATCCCCACTGCTAATGAGCCTGATCACTTTTCAATCTGTCTACAAGGACTTTGGTATTAAAGAGGTGCTGCGCGATGGCTCTTTTAGCATTGAACCCGATGACAAGGTCGGCGTAATTGGCGTCAATGGCTCGGGTAAGTCAACCCTGCTAAAGATGATGGGCGGCATGGAGCCGATTGATAAGGGTCAAAGGCTGACAAAGTCGGGGGCGCGGCTGGTGTATTTGCCGCAGCAGCCCGATATTGACGAAAATTTGACCGTGCTTGACCAGGTATTTGCCGACTGTGGTGAGCAAATGCAGCTCGTGCGTGAGTATGAGACGCTATCGCACAAGATGTCTCAGGCCCAGGGAAAAACGCTCGATTCGCTGATGAACCGGCTAGCGACCGTGGGCGAGCAGATGGAAACGTCGGGCGCTTGGGATTTAGAGACCAATGCCAAGATTATTTTGACAAAGCTGGGGATTGAGGACTTTGAGGCGCGAGTAGGCGACCTGTCGGGCGGCTATCGCAAGCGCATTGCCCTAGCGACAGCGTTGCTCAGCGACCCTGATTTATTGCTGATGGATGAGCCGACAAACCACTTAGACGCGGAATCAGTGGAGTGGCTACAAGATTATCTGGCTCAATTTCGCGGGGCGCTGGTGCTAATTACGCACGATCGCTACTTTTTGGACAAGGTGACTAATCGCATTATTGAAATTGATCGGGCCGATTTGTATACCTATGCGGGCAGCTATGCCTACTATTTAGAGAAAAAGGCAGATCAAGAGGCTTCGTCAGCAAGTTCTCAACAGAAGTTTAAGGGGATGCTGCGACGAGAGCTAGCCTGGCTGCGGCAGGGGCCAAAGGCGCGCAGCACGAAGCAAAATGCGCGGATTCAGCGAATTGATGAGATGAAGGAGAAATCCTTTAAAGAGACGCAGGGAAAAGTTGAGATTGATACGGCAGGGCGGCGAATTGGCAAGAAAGTGATTGAGCTAGAGGGCATTAGTAAGTCTTTTGGCGATCGCACGCTCATCAAAGACTTTACCTATGAATTCACGGCAAGTGATCGCATTGGCATCATCGGCGGCAACGGGGCAGGCAAATCTACCCTGATGAACATCATCACCGGCAAACTAGAGCCCGACGAAGGCACCGTAGAAATTGGCCAAACCATCCACATTGGCTACTTCAACCAGCATTCTGAAGAGCTAATCGAAGCGCGCGACGAAAACCAGCGGGTGATGGACTATCTCAAAGAAGAAGGCTCTTTTGTCACCACCGCAGACGGCAGCCAGATTAGCGTCTCACAGATGCTAGAGCGCTTTTTATTCACCAGCAATCAGCAATATACGCCCATTCACAAGCTCTCAGGGGGTGAAAAGCGTCGTCTGTTTTTGCTCAGAGTGCTGCTAGGCGCACCTAACGTCTTGATTTTAGACGAGCCAACAAATGATTTAGACGTACAGACCCTGACCGTTCTAGAAGACTACTTAGAGAGCTTTACGGGCTGTGTGATTACAGTTTCTCACGATCGCTATTTCTTGGATCGTACCGTTAAAAACATTTTTGCCCTAGAGCCCGGTGGCAATATCCGCCGCTATCCGGGCAGCTATTCTCTTTATTTGGAAACGAAGAAAAAAGAAGACGCAGCACAGAAATCGGCACAGAAGTCGGCACAGAAGTCGGCAAGCAGCGTCAAAAACGACACAAAAAGCAGCACCAAGGTAGAAAACCAAAAAGCCAAAAAGCCCTCTAGCAGCCCCAAAAAAGTATCGAGTAAAGAAAAGAGAGAATATGCCTCTCTAGAAGCGAAAATTCCTAAGCTAGAAGCGAAAAAGGAGAAATTAGAGAAGCTGTTATATCCGACACCCCCAAGCGATTACGAAGAATTGCAGAAACTATCTGAGGAGATTGCCACAATCTCTAAAGAAATTGATACTGCCACAGAGAGATGGATGGAGCTAGCTGAGCTGATAGCTTAACAAAACTGACGTTGACGCTTGAATGTGATTGATAACTTGAATACTGCCTTAGATGTAGGCTATATCTTGAGTTCTGTTGCATGATGAAAAAGACCACTACGTTAGAAGTCTGCTATGTCGAGTGCTATGTCGAGTCCCACCATGCGAAAATTTACGCTGCCTTCTGGGCAATTGATTCCGACGCTGGGCATGGGAACTTGGCGGATGGGAGAGAATGTTAAAAACCGTCAGGCTGAGATCGCGGCGTTGCAGCGAGGGATGGATCTGGGTCTATCGCTGATTGATACGGCGGAAATGTATGGAGAAGGCGGGGCAGAGGCAGTGGTGGGTGAGGCGATCGCATCTCATCGCTCAGAGGTCTTTTTGGTCAGTAAGGTGTACCCTCACAATGCGTCAAAAAAAGGGGTGATTGCAGCGTGCGATCGCACCCTTGCCCGTCTCAATACCGACTATCTCGATCTCTACCTGCTGCACTGGCGCGGCTCTTTCCCCTTAGCTGAAACTATTAGTGCCTTTCAGACGCTGCGTCAGGCAGGCAAAATCCGCGATTACGGTGTGAGCAACTTTGACGTAGACGATATGAAAGAAGCTCTAGACGTGCCAGGCGGAGAGCTAGTGGCGACCAATCAGATTTTGTATAACCTGAGCCGCCGAGGCGTTGAGCTAGATTTATTACCCTGGTGTGCTCAGCGAGATTTACCGGTCATGGCCTACTCGCCTATTGAGCAAGGGAGACTGTTGAACAACGCGGAGCTAAAGCAGATTGCGAAAGAAAAAGAAGTAACAGCGGCAATGGTTGCGATCGCCTGGCTACTGCATCAAGAAAATATTGTTGTTATTCCAAAAGCCAGCCGAGTCGAGCATGTAGAACAAAACTATGCCACCTTAGACTTAACGCTAAGCGCTGAAGATCTAACCCGCTTAGGCACCGCTTTCCCAACACCTGCTAGACCTATTCCACTACAAATGCTGTGAGTTCAGAGGCCATGAATCAGAGGCCATAAATTAGAGGCCATGAGTTAAAGGCCATGAGTAGAGGTGCTAAGCCACACTTTGAGCCAAGCCATATGCCATATTGACGAGCTGTCTTTTGTTTTTTTGCCGTGCGGCGTACTAAACTTTTCAAGGCTTAAGGGCCAAGCTCTGTGAAAGCAGCTTTTTTAGGCTTTGCTCACAGATTGGCACAGCTATGGTTCTACCCCAGATTCAATTCATGACAATTCGCCCTGCTAAAAGAAAAATTTTATCCATTGGTATTGGTGCGCATGGCATCGTTGCGATTGGGGTCACGTCCCACGGCATCGTGTCGGTAGGGATTATCTCTCATGGCATCGTGTCGATTGGCGTGATTTCGATGGGTGTTTTTTCGGCAGGCATTGTTTCGATGGGCGTACTTGCCGCTGGCGCGGTGTCAATGGGCGTCATGGCACTGGGCTCGTCTAGCATGGGGCTGATGAATCATGACGGGCACGGAGAAATGGAAATGATGCATGAAGGCTCGGTGCCTAGAGATGCAATATCTGGAGATGCAATATCTGGAGATGCAATATCTGGAAATGCAATGCCTGAAGACATGAGGCAAGAGGGAGACGAGCAGCCCAACTAGTGCTTGAAGAGATGCCGACAAATAACCGACCATTCCGCAACGTGCTGTGCCCCTACATCTCATACAACAGACCAACACACAGCCGGTATTTTATTTGAATACATATTCCCCAGATCCGAACTGGTTATCTGAGTGGATTGACTGAGTAATCGGTAGTGCTATGATGTGCAGGCTGTACTTTACAGTCGAATTTTGTAGCGCTCAGTAATGTATCAGATTGTGATTTATCACTTCGCAGTAAAAAGCGAATCTGGTAGGGTAGTAAAGTGCTACGAGCCTGTAACGGCGTACCTTACCGTACAAGAATTGACTATGAAAGACCTGGGAAAGGCGCTGCTTGCCAAGCTCGATAATATTATTGAGACTTGGGTGGAAGCAGTTCGTGCTGATATTCAAATCGATAGCAGCAAGGGCCTGACCTACGAGGCTGTTCACAATGGATTGCCCAATGTATTGGAGTCTGTCGCAACGCTGCTGACGACCGCTTTTGTCGATGAAGAAGAAGAGCTAGAACACGACGCCCTAGAGCACGGCGCAGTTAGAGCTATGCAAGGCTATGACCTAGCTGAGATCGTTAAGGAATATAGAGTTCTCCGCAAAGTTTTGGTTTTAGCGTTAGAGCCTGAGCTGGAGACGGGATCTGTGAAAGAGGCACTCAAGGCTGTTCGTAAGATAGACTACGTGCTAGATAGCGTGGTAGCAATTACGCTTGAGAGCTATATGGAACATCGGTTTTATATGCTAGAGCAGATGCACAGCCAACTGCTGTTGACGAACCAAGAATTAACTCGACTAGTTCAAGCTCAAAAAGACAGCATTTCACATTTGGCTCATGAGCTAAAAAATCCGCTCAACTCGATTATTAGCTTTTCTTCTTTGCTGCTGCGCAAGCAGCGAAAGCAGCTAGCAGAGGTTGCAGAGATGCCGCTCGAAATAAAGCAGATGGAACGAATTCTGGAAAATGGGAGACAGCTGCTGCGGCTCATTAATAACACGCTAGAGGTCTCTAGGAAAGGGTCCGAAGGAATGGCCTTATCGGTAGAGAGTGTGAGAGTTTCAGCATTGGTTAAGACTGTTGTAGACGCGATGGAGCTGAGTACAAAAGAGAAACAAATTGAGCTACAGGTAGACTGTGAGCTAGCACCAGAACAGGTCAAAACAGATAGTCTGCGCCTACAGCAGATTTTGACCAATCTGGTGAGCAATGCGATTCGCTATACCGAAGAAGGCCAGATAACGATTACTTGCTATCAGATAGCGGCGGGCAGTGCCCATAGCAATAGTCAAGCTGATGGTCGAGCTAACGGTCAGGTTGCCGTGCCATCGGACGATAGATGGGCGATCGCAGTACGCGATACCGGTAGGGGCATTAGCAAAGAAATGCAGTCAAGAGTATTTGAGCCTTACTTTCGAGCAGGTAATGAAAAAGATCATATCCCCAACAGTAGTGGCTTGGGGTTAACGATTGTGAACAAGCTGGTACAGCTGCTAGAAGGTGAAATTCAGCTAGAATCTGTGCCCGGAAAAGGATCTACCTTTACTGTTATTCTTCCGGTTGTTTTGAGCCTGTCGGCTTGAACCCCTCGCCTTAGCAAAAAGTCTATTACCTTTATACTCTGGGCGTTTAAGAGTTGAACAAAATAAGGTGGTCGTGATGAGATAAAAGCGATGTCCTTTGTTGGATGCGGCCAAAGCGGGAGCGCGCGCCATTTTTTATAGATGCTGCCCATTTTGTTCACCGGGCTTACCTAGGCTTCGTTTGGTGTTTTACTCAAATATTTATCGCTTCACCCTCCGAACGTCAGATAGATCTAAAATTAGTGCCTACGAATTTCTATCGGGCATCAACTTGTCCAAAGCGGCTACAGAACAGAGGTTGAGCGCTTCCATCCAAGGCAAACCGTGAAGTTGTGCGCCGAAGAATTCAGC